>OOCM01000359.1_pt1 | contig 47151 bp, 34 predicted proteins | sample 1671111 | NCBI WGS metagenome assembly OOCM01 (sample SAMN06348123, study PRJEB24527) | human gut metagenome | biome: human gut; feature: ankylosing spondylitis patient; material: feces | host: Homo sapiens | place: China | collected 2015-10 | reverse complement strand
CTCTTTCCCTACACGACGCTCTTCCGATCTTTCAAAAGGGTTTCCTCCTTCCCCCGCATTCTTTCCACCTTATTCTTTCCACCTTTCCCCAAAAAAAGACCCCCGGCGTCTGAGCCGGGGGCTTTGTCATCAATGATTCTGTTTGCGCAGGTAGGCGGGGCTGTCGTCTTCTTCTATGGTGAAGTCTTCAACAGGTTCCTGGTACTGCTTGGCCCGTTCCTGATAGCGCAGGTAGGCGGGAGTATCGGTATCGTCCTGCGGGTATTCGCTGTAGAGCTTGGGTCTGGCGAGGATTTCGTGCGGATCGCGGGAATGTCTATGCCGGACTCCGTAGCTCTGCGCCACCGGGGCAGCGTTCGATTCGCGGCCGTCGTTCATGGTGACCACGGTACCGGTGTTTTTGACGGGCTTTTCCGCTTCGGGTTCGATACCGGTGGCGATGACGGTGATGCGGATTTCTTCGCTGCAGCTTTCGTCCAGAGACATGGCCACCACGATTTCCGGATCTTCGCCGTTGGCGCCGCGGGCGGCCTCTTCAATGTAGGAGGCGGCCGTGCTGAATTCGTCCATGCCGAGATCTTCGTTGGCGGTGATGTTCACCAGCATGGCCTTGCAGCCCGTGATGGAAAGGTCTTCCAGAAGCGGGCTGGTGATGGCGCGCTTGGCAGCCTCGAGAGCGCGGTTGTCGCCCGAGGCGCGGCCTTCGCCCATGAGGGCCATGCCCTGACGGCTCATGACGGTGCGCACGTCGGCGAAGTCGGCATTGATGAGACCGGGCTTGGTGATGAGGTCGGTCACGCCGCGCACGGCATCGTAAAGCACGTCGTCGGCCTTCTTGAGCATTTCGGTGACCTTGGCGTTCTTGGGAGCAATGGCGAGCAGGCGGTCGTTGGGAATGATGACCAGGCTGTCCACATGCTGCTTCAGCTCCTCGATGCCCTTGAGAGCGGCCTTCATGCGCTTTTCGCCTTCAAAGCGGAAAGGCTTGGTGACGACGCCCACGGTGAGCACGCCCTTTTCCTTGGCCACCTTGGCGATGACGGGAGCCGCGCCGGTACCGGTGCCGCCGCCCATGCCCGCGGTGACGAACACCATGTCGGCGCCGTCGATGGCCTTGCGGATGTCTTCCACGCTTTCTTCGGCGGCAGCCTGACCGACTTCGGGCTTGGCGCCTGCGCCGAGACCGCGGGTAAGCTCCTTGCCGAGCTGAATATGTTCTTCGGCCAGAGACCGCGAAAGAGCCTGCATATCGGTATTGGCGCAGATGAAGGACACGCCTTCAAGGCGGGAATTGATCATGTTCTGCACGGCGTTTCCGCCGCCGCCGCCGACACCGATGACTTTGATCTTTGCGGCCTGTTCCGTATCGGGAACCATATCGTCCATAGTGTATGTCTCCGGGATTTCGACAGAATTAACGAATGTCTCCGAACCAGCGCTTCATGCGTTCCCACACTCCGTGGAAAAGGCTGGATTCGGCGGCGGAAGAAGGAGCGCTTGTGAAGCGGACGGGCGCTTCCTCGTTTTCCTTTTCAGCCCCATAGAAGAGCAGGCCAACGGCCGTGGCGAACTTGGGGTTGTTGATGACGTCCTTCAGACCGCCCACATTGCGGGGATAGCCCAGCCTCGTGGGCATCTGGAAGATTTCCTCCGCCAGCTCCGCGCAACCGGGAATGAGAGCTGCGCCGCCCGTGAGGACGACGCCTGCGCCGAGCTGGCGCTTAAGCCCGGAATGTTCCAGCTCCTGATACACAAGCGCAAGGATTTCTTCCATGCGGGGTTCGCAAATTTCGGCAAGGACGCGGCGCTCCACGGTACGGGCGGGACGTCCGCCCACGCCCGGCACTTCGATGGTCTCGTCGGGACGGACCATTTCGGTGAGAGCGCAGCCGTATTTTATTTTCAGCTTGTCGGCTGCGGAAATGGAGGTACGCAGGCCGAAGGCGATGTCGTTCGTGAGATTGTTGCCGCCGAGGGCCACGGCGCCGGTATGGCGGATGGCATTGTTCGTGAAGATGGCGATATCGCTGGTGCCGCCGCCGATGTCCACGATGGCCACGCCGATTTCCCGTTCCTCTTCCGTGAGGATGGACTTGGAGGAGGCGAGGGATTCAAGCACGATGTCGGACACGTCGAGATCGCTCCTGTTGCAGGAGCGCACGATGTTCTGCGCCGAGGTGACCGCGCCGGTGACGATGTGCACATTGGCTTCGAGGCGCACGCCGGACATGCCGATGGGATTGGCGATGCCGCGCTGCTCGTCCACGATGTAGCCCTGAGGCAGAATATGAATGACTTCCCGATCCATGGGGATGGCCACGGCCTTGGCGGCGTCGAGCACGCGATCCACATCGTGCTGCGTCACTTCGCCGCCGCCCTTGACGGCAATGACGCCGTGACTGTTCACGCCCTTGATGTGGCTGCCGGCAATGCCCGCGTACACGGACTTGATTTCGCAGCCGGCCATGAGCTCGGCCTCTTCCACGGCTTTGCGGATGGACTGCACCGTCTGGTCGATGTTGACCACCACGCCTTTACGCAGGCCGTTGGAGGGACTCGTGCCTATCCCGATGATATCTATTCCGTTTTCGGAGGGTTCGCCGACAACGGCGCAGATTTTTGTCGTCCCTATGTCAAGGCCGACGATGAGTTCGGATTTTGGCATTGATAAGCTCCCCATGACCTGAGCATACCTAATGAAAGGAGATGCCTTGTTTAAATACAGACTTGAAAAAAGCAGCACAAAAATGACGAATTGTCCAGCATTTTTTTACCGGACAATCAGTCTGCCGAAGAGCGGATCAAAGGCTGTAAACCGTTGCGCCGCTTTATGGGAGAAAGGTGTTACTGTTCCGTTGACTTGGTCATCCAGACCTGTCCGTCGGAGGCCCGTATGCTTGTGACCATGATGGTTTCCTTTCTCTTTTCAATGTCGGTGACGACGGATGCTATGCGTTTGAGATTGTCCTTCCAGTTTTCCACGCCGATGCTCAGCCGGAGCCTTCTCGTTTCCCAGTACAGCTCGAAGCCGCCGCCTGCGCTCAGCCGGATCCACGAGATCTGGGAGATGTCGAAGGGAAAGCCCGCATGACGGAATTCTTCCACGAATTCGGCCACCATGGGCAGCGCCTCGTCGCCGCCGGGACCGATCTCCAGCACGGGCAGGGAGCGGAAGTTCTCGGTGGTCACGGGCGCGATGATTTCGCCTTTGGCGTTGATGTAGTAGAGCGTGTTGTCCTTTCTTGCGCAGAAGAGCGGCACGCGCTCCTTGATGGTGATGATGAACGTGCCCGGCAGCTCGCGTCTTATGGAGGCGTTTTCTATCCACGGGTTGTCCACGAGCTTCTGTTCGGCCTTGTGCACGTTGACAAGCAGACTGTTTTCTCCCTTGCGCAGACCGCACACCTTGAGGATGTCGTCGGTCTTCACCTGGGAGTTGCCGGTCACGGTGATGTCGGTGACGGCAAAGTATTCGCTCGTGGTGCAGAAGTTGTAGGCCTTGATGAGTCCCACTCCGGCCCCGTAGAAGAGGCATGCCACCAGCGAGATCGCCAGCACCCAGCGCAGCACGCGCACCGTGCCGCCCGCGCTGATATGCAGGCTCGGCAGGCGCAGACGGGAACGGCGGGGCGTTTTTCTTTCCCGCTCCGGAGCCTTTCTGCGGTTGCCGCCGCCGGTCTTCTTCAGGCGCGAAGGCGCTTCGGCCGCGCTTTTTCTCTTCTGCGCGTAGCTGTTGCGGCGGGAGCGGTTACCGTTCGTCAGGGCCATGTCCCCACTCCTTCACTTCCATGACGAGTTCCACGCCGAACTCACGTCGTACGGCGCTGCGGGCTTCTTCGATGAGCTCGAGCGCGTCGGCGCTTCTGCCGGGCATGCCGCACTTCATGTCGTGCGCGAGAAAGTTGGCGTGCATGGGAGAGAAGAACATGGCGCCGCAGCGTCTGCCCTTCATGCCCGCCTGATCCAGAAGGCGTCCTGCGGACTGTCCTTCGGGATTCTGAAACACGCAGCCCGCCGTGTGCTCATGCACGGGCTGACCGCTTTTCTTGTGCAGAAAGTTTTCCTTCACGGCAGCGCGCACGCTTCCCGGAGCCGCTCTGCGCAGCGACAGCACGGCGGATACGCTCATGTACCATGCGCAGGGATCGGCAAGGGAAAAGTGCCGGTAGCGGAACGTCCAGCCGTCGCCGGAGAGCGTGTGCAGGCCTTTTTCCGGGGTGAACACGTCGAGGGAGCGCAGAAGCGGCGCCGTGCTGCATCCGTAGGCGCCGGCGTTCATGGCCACGGCGCCGCCGAGGCGGCCGGGCACGCCCACGAGGCCTTCCAGACCGGAGAGATCATGCCGTGCGCACCAGGAAAGAAGGTGCGGCACTCTTATGCCCGCGCCTGCGCGGATGAGAACGCGTTCTCCCTCCGTGCCTTCCTCTTCGCCGAGCACGACGGGATCGGCCGCGCGGCCTTTCTCATCGGTTGCGCCGAAGAGCGGACGCAGCACCACGAAGGGCAGATCGCCGTCATGCACGAGCAGATTGCTTCCGCCGCCGAGCACGCGCACGAAGCCGCCGATGCGGCTGAGCGTTTCCGGCAGGCGTTCGCAGTCTTCGGGCTGCTCGAGGCGGATCTCCGCAAGGGCGCGTCCGCCTATGCCGAGCGTGGTGAGCGGAGCAAGTTCCGGTCTGTCGATGATTCTCACGCCATGTTCTCCAGTACCCGGGGACCCACGGTGGTCACGTTGCCCGCGCCCTGGGTAATAAGCACGTCGCCGGGGCGAAGTTCCGTTTTCAGATCTTCCACCACTTCGTCGAAGTTCGGCTTGTAGCACACGTCGGTTTTGGAGAACTGCCGTATGCCGAGGGCGAGGTTCACGCCGTTCACGCCGGGAATGGGCGATTCGCTCGCGGGATAGATTTCGGTGAGGTAGAGCTTGTCCACGTCGCCGAAGGTCTGGCAGAATTCTCCGAACAGCGCCTGCGTGCGGGAGAAGCGGTGGGGCTGGAACACCATGACGAGGCGGCGTCCGGGAAAGACCTGACGCGCGGTGCGGATGGTGGCCTGAATTTCCGTGGGATGATGACCGTAGTCGTCGATCACGGTGATATCGTTCTTTTCACCCTTGAGCTCGAAGCGGCGACCCACGCCGGAGAAGCCCGCAAGACCTTCGGCGCACTTTTCGGGAGCGATGCCCGCCTGAAGGGCCACGCCTATGGCGGCAAGCGCGTTCAGAATGTTGTGGCGTCCGGGCTGGGAGAGGGTGACGTTTTCCAGAATTTTCGTTTCCTGTCCTTCACGGTTGCGCAGCCAGACATGGAAGCGGCTGGAGGCTCCGCATTCCACGATTTCGCCGCGGATGCGGCAGTCGCGACCGAAGCCGTAGGTGAGGAAGGGGCGCTTGATGCGGGGAATGAGACGGCGCACGCCGGGATCGTCCGCGCAGATCACGTTCATGCCGTAGAAGGGCACCTTGTTCATGAAGGCGGCGAAGGCGTCGTCGATGGCTTCCTGGGTGCCGTAGTGGTCGATGTGGTCGTAATCCACGTTGGTGACCACGTTGATGATGGGGAAGAGGCAGAGGAAGGAACCGTCGGATTCGTCGGATTCGGCGATGAGGTATTCGCCCTGACCGAGATGACCGTTGGCGCGATAGGCGTTGAGCAGACCGCCGATGATGACCGTGGGATCAAGACCGGCCGCGTCGAAGATGGCGGCGGTGAGGGAGGTCGTGGTGGTCTTGCCGTGCGTGCCCGCCACGGCGATGCCGGTACGCAGGCGCATGAGCTCGGCCAGCATTTCCGCACGGGGAATGACGGGAATGCCGCGTTCGCGGGCGGCCTGCACTTCGGGATTGTAGTCGGACACGGCCGAGGAGCGCACCACCACCTGGGCATCGCCGAGGTTTTCGGCGGCATGGCCCAGATGGATCACGGCGCCGAGCGAGCGCAGACGCTGCACGGTGGCGCCGTTTGCGAGATCGGAACCGTGGACGGTGTAGCCCAGGTTGAGGAGCACTTCGGCGATGCCGCTCATGCCGGAACCGCCTATGCCTATCATATGAATGGCACGAATTTTGTTGTTCATGAAATTCCCGGAGATTATTTGGAGTTGTCGAGCACAATGGACAAGAGTTCGGCAGCCACGGCATCCGCCGCATCGGGACGGGAGAGGGAAAGCGCGCCCTTTCGCATGGCGGCAAGGTGTTCCCTGTCCTTGAGGATGTCGATGAGCATGGGCGCGAGTCGTCCTTCCTGCGCCATGAGTTCCGCTTCCTTCTGCGGCAGCAGAATGCCGCCGCCGGCGTCCTGCATGGCGCGGGCGTTGCCGGTCTGATGATCGTGGGCGGCGAAGGGGAAGGGAATGAAGACCGCAGGCGTGCCCGTGGCGGCCAGTTCCGCCATGGTGGTGGCACCGGCACGGCAGAGGGCGAGATCGCTTTCGGCGTAGGCCGCGGCCATGTCGTGGAGGAATGGATGCACGATGCGGTCGGTTTCCTCGGCCGGGATGCCCGCTTCAAGGTAGGCGAGACGCACGGCTTCGTATTCGGACGCGCCGGTCTGATGCAGAATGTCGATGCCGGCCTCGCGCAGGGCGGGCAGCATGGACACGACCATGTTGTTGATGGCTCTGGCGCCGAGGGATCCGCCCATGACGAGAAGACGGGGGGCGTTCTTTTCCGGGCGTTCGGCCGCCCCGAGCGCGGCTATGCCGGAGCGGATGGGATTGCCGGTGAGCACGCACTTTTCCGCGGGGAAGCTGGCGTTTGCGGCGGGCTGATCCCAGGAGAGGCAGACGCGGCGCACGAGTTTTCCCAGAATGCGGTTGGCCGCGCCCGCCACGGCGTTCTGTTCATGCAGGGCGCAGGGCTTGCCCAGAAGGCTGGCCGCGAAAACGGAGGCGAAGGCGGCATAGCCGCCGAAGCCCATGACCGCGTCGGGCCGGAAGCGGCGTATGATGAGCGCCGCGCGCACGATGCCGCGCAGCATGGCGAACATGGCGGGCAGGGCCTTCGGACCGCGGCCCAGAAATCCGCGCACGGGCAGACCTTCAAAGGCGACGCCCGCGCGACCGACCAGATCCTTTTCCGGGCCGTAGAGTCCGCCCACGAAAAGGATGTCGATGTCGGGCCTGCGTTTTTTCAGAGCCTCGATGACGGCGAGGGCGGGGAAGATGTGTCCGCCGGTGCCGCCGGTGGTGATGATGATGCGAAGGGACATGCTTACTCCCGTGCAGTTCGAGAATAGTTGAGCAGAAGACCGGCGCAGATCATGTTGGCGAGCAGGCTGCTGCCGCCGTAGCTGATGAACGGCATGGCGATGCCCTTGGGCGGGACATTGCCGAGAATGACGGCCATGTTGAGCAGGAAGCTCAGCGCGATGATGAGGGTGAGTCCGTAGGCGGTGAGTCTGTCGCGCAGGTTTCTCTGACCGAGCACCACACGATAGCAGCGATAGAAGAAGAGTGCAAACAGCACCATGACCACGGTAATGCCGACAAAGCCCGTTTCCTCGCCGACGATGGACATGATGAAGTCGTTGTGAGCTTCGGGCAGATACACGGTTTTCTGTATGCTGCCGCCGAGTCCCACGCCGAAGATGCCGCCGCTGCCGAGGGCGAGCAGGCTCTGCACGATCTGATAGCCGGAGCCCTGGGCGTTGGCGAAGGGTTCGAGGTAGGCGGTGAGTCGCGCCCAGCGGTAGGGCTCCACGATGATGAGGGCCACCACGAGCACGGCCGCGAGAATGAGCACCATGACGAGGTACCAGCCGCGGGTGCCGCCGCCGAGGCACATGAAGAAAAGGATGGCCAGCATGATGATGGTGCCGCCGAGATCGGGCTGCAGCACGAGCAGCAGACACATGAGCAGGGTGATGAGCGTAGGCGGCAGAAGACCGCGGCTGAATTCCCGGATCATGGCCTGCTTGGAGCTCATGAAGTAGGCGAGATACAGCACGAGGGCTATGCGTGCGAATTCCATCGGCTGCACCATCATGAAGTGCAGATCCAGCCAGCGCTGGGCGCCGTTGATCTTGGGGCCGATGAGCAGACACAGCACGAGCAGCACGAGCGTGACGCCTATGCCCCAGTAGTGCAGCCTGTTGATGAACGAGCGGGGAATCCAGCAGAGGAGCGCCACCATGATGCCGCCGAGCAGCATGGTCTGGAGCTGACGGTGGAAGAAGTGATAGGATTCCCCGTAGGTGCGCTGGCTGACGGGGCCGCTTGCGGAAAGCACGGCCACAAGGCCCACGCACAGAAGCAGAAGCAGCAGGGCGAGCAGCCACCAGTCCACGGGACCGGGCGGCATCACCTGCTCGGGTGCGGGTTGCTTTTTCTTGCGCAGATTCATGCCTTTTCTTCCTGCATGGCCGTTACCAGAGCGCGGAAATGGTTGCCGCGCTCAATGTAGTTGCGGTACTGATCGTAGCTTGAGGTGGCCGGAGCCAGCAGCACGGCGTCGCCGGGCGCTGCCAGCGCACGGGCGCGGGCGAGGGCCTGATCCAGCGTTTCGTCCCAGCTGACGGGCACGACGCTCTTCCAGACGGGCTCGAAATGTTCGCGCGAAGCGCCGTAGAGGGCCACGGCCTTCACATGATCGCGCAGAAGGGGGCACACGCCTTCCACGTCGCCGCCCTTGAACTTGCCGCCGGCAAGCAGAATCACGGGTCTGTCGAAGGCGGCGAGCGCCACGCGCAGCGCCTCGATGGTGGTGCACTTGGAGTCGTTCACGTACTGCACGCCGTCAATGTCGGCGATGTGTTCCAGCCGGTGGGCGATGGGGGTAAATTCGCGCATGGCGCGCGCGGCTTCCTCGCGGGTCACGTCGAAGAGCGAGGCGGCCATGAAGGCGGCTTCGGCATTGCTCTGGTTGTGGGCGCCGATGAGGCGGGTGTCCGGGAAGGGACGCGCGCCGGGCGTGAGGTATTCCACGCGGGCCTTCATGCCGTATTCTTCAGGCAGGCGGGACAGTTCGGGAGAAAGAATGGCGGTATCGCCTTCGGTCTGCCGGGCGAAGAGGCGCATTTTCGCGTCGGTGTACTCCTTCATGTCCTTGTGGAAGTCGAGATGGTTCTCCGAAATGTTGAGCAGAATGCCCACGCGCGGATGCAGCGTGGCGCAGGTCTGCAGCTGGAAGCTGGAAAGCTCGAGCACGATGACATCGGCCTTCGGTTCGCCGCGTCTTCTGCCGAGCACGTATTCCGAAAGCGGCACGCCGATGTTGCCGCCCGTGAACACGCGCAGTCCGTGGGCTTCGAGCATGGCGGAGCAGAGGCTGGTGGTCGTGGTCTTGCCGCTCGTTCCGGTAATGCCTATGACGGGCTCGCCTTCCAGCAGACGCCATGCCAGTTCGGTTTCGGCGCAGATTTCGGCTTTTGCGCCGTCCTTTCCTTCGGGCAGCAGCGGCTCGATGACGGCTTTGGCCGCCGCGGGGCTGGGAATGACGAGTTCCACGTCTTCAAAGTATTCGGGACGGTGCTCCCCTCCGAAGACGGGCACGCCGTGTTCGGAAAGCCACGAAGAGAATTCGGCGGGCATCTGTTCCGGTTTTTTTTCCAGCAGACGGACATCCGCACCCATGTCGTGCAGCAGGCGGACGGCGGCACGTCCGCTGCGGCCCGCGCCTATGACGGCGACGCGGCGGCGGGAAAGATGGAGGGGACTCATGATGTTTTTTCCTCAGCGCAGTTTGAGAACCGAAAGGGATATGATGGCAAGAAGCACGGAAATGATCCAGAACCGGACGATGATCTTGGATTCCGGCAGCGGATGATTTCCCTTCTGGAAGTGGTGATGCAGAGGCGTCATGCGGAACAGACGTCTGCCGTGCGTGGCCTTGAAGAAGCCCACCTGCATGATGACGGACACGGTTTCCATGACGAACACGCCGCCGGCCACCACGAGCATGAGTTCCTGCTTGCAGAGCACGGCGAGAAAGCCCAGCACGCCGCCGAGACTGAGGGAACCCACGTCGCCCATGAAGACCTGGGCGGGAAAGCAGTTGAACCACAGAAAGCCGAGGCCCGCGCCCATGAGCGCGCAGCAGAACACCGTCACCTCGCCCACGCCGGGCACGGCGGGCACCTGCAGGTACTGGGCGAAGTTCGCATGACCGGCCACATAAATGAAGATGGCATAGACCATGAAGCACATGACCGCGGGCAGAATGGCCAGTCCGTCCAGTCCGTCGGTGAGGTTCACGGCGTTGGAGGAGGCGATCATCACCACCACGGCGAAGACCACATAGAATACGCCGAGGTCGGGCATGAACTGCTTGAAGAAGGGCACGGACAGCTTGCTGGAGTAGGCAGGCTCGAGGAGCAGCAGGCTGATGGCCGCCACGGACACGGCGATGAGTCCGAGCATTTTGGCGCGGGGCGAAAGGCCCTTGTTCTCATGATGGCGGATCTTGGCGTAGTCGTCCACGAATCCCACCACGCCGAAGCCCACGAACACCAGCATGGTGAGCCAGATGTACACGTTGGACAGGTCTGCCCAGAGCAGGGTGGCGGCAATGGCGCCCGCCATGATGAGCAGACCGCCCATGGTGGGCGTGCCCGCCTTGGCCTGATGTTCGGGCACATAGGAAAGAATGGGCTGTCCGACCTTGAGGGCGGTAAGCTTCTTCAGGAACCACGGGCCGGTGAGAATGGTGAACAGCAGCGCGCAGATGAGCGCTCCGGCGGAACGGAAGGTGATGTAGCGGAAGACGTTCAGCAGGGAAACATCCTGACTGAAGGGGACGAGAAGGTTATAAAGCATGCTGTTTCCGTTCCGTGAAAAGGTTGACGAGGCGTTCCATGCGGTTGGCGCGCGAGCCCTTGAAGAGCACGAGCGCGTTTCTGCCGTGTTCGCGGCTCTGTTCCCAGGTTTCCAGCGCGGGGAGGAAGTCTTCCGGCGCGGAGAGAACGGCAAGGAAACCGGCAAAGCGGGCTTCCTGAAGCCCTTCTTTGACGTCGTCGGCATGATCTCCCGTCCAGAACACGGCCTTGCAGCCGGACTTCGCCAGCGCGTGTCCGAGTTTTCTGTGCTCTTCGGCGGCCACGTCGCCGAGTTCCCCCATGGCGCCCATGACGCAGACAAGGTCCTTGCCGCGGGCAAGTTCCGCCGCGGCTTCTATCATGCGTCCTGCGGAAAGGGGATTGGCGTTGTAGGTGTCGTCGATGAGCGTCCAGCCGGGCAGTTCGTGTCTGGCAAAGCGCTGGGCAGGGAAGGGCGCGCTTTCCACGCCTTTTCTGATCTCCTCGCAGGAGAGTCCGAATCGACGCGCGGCCGCTGCGGCGGCAATGATGTTTTCCGCGGCATAGGGGCCGGAGAGCGCGCAGTTTACGTCGAGTTCCTCGCCGTCGAGCCACAGACGGTAGTTCCCCCGTCCGTTTTCGTCAAGTCCGAGGTAGCTGGCCCGGTAGGGTACGGGGCGGCCCTGCACGGAAAAGAACAGCGCGTCGGGACGGAGCGAGCGGGCCTCGCGCACGAGATCGTCGTAGTCCGCGCTCACGAGGGCTTCGCCGCCCTTTTTTATGTGAGCGAGCAGGCGGGACTTGTAGTAGGCCGTGCCTTTGCCTCCGAGTCCCAGCGTATGCCCGGCGCCTACATTAAGAATGATGGCAAGATCGGGCGCCAGAATCGGTCCGAGTTCGTCCATGTCGTTCGGATGGCTGATGCCCGCCTCCATGACCCAGAACGCTTCGTCGCCGTCGGCGGACATCATGGCGATGGGCATGCCGATCTGCGAATTGAGGTTCAGACGGTTTTTCGCCGTCTTGCCGTGCTGCAAAAGAATGTGGGCCAAGAGTTCCTTGGTGGTCGTCTTGCCCGCCGTGCCGGTGATGCCCGCCACGCGGCCGGAAAAGCCTTCGCGCCATGCGTGGGCGATGCGTCCGAGCGCGGCCACGGTGCTGTCCGCCACGAGCACGGGAGCCACGGGACGGCCGCCGAAGGGATCGCGTTCGGCGAGCACGGCCGCCGCTCCGGCCTGAACGGCGGCTTCGGCGAAGTTGTGACCGTCGACGCGTTCTCCGCCGCTCGGCATGAAGGCGGGCGACCCTGCCCCCTTCGACACGGCGCTTCTGAGCGCGGACCAGACGGTGTTCGACGTGGTGTACGGCCACGGCGAGACGGCGCTGGCCCGGGCGGCCCGGGCGGCCTGATCGAGAGTCATCAGCACGAGACAAGCTCCCTGAGTATTTCCTGATCACTGAAATGATGCTTCGTCGTTCCGATGATCTGATAGTTTTCATGTCCCTTGCCCGCCACGAGCAGTGCGTCGCCGGGCCGAAGCAGGCTGACGGCCAGTTCCAGCGCCTTGCGGCGGTCGCTTTCGCGGTAGACTTCCTTTGCGCCTTCAAGACCGGGCATCACGTCGTCGATGATGAGCTCGGGGTCTTCCGTGCGGGGGTTGTCCGAGGTGACCACGGCGATGTCGGAAAGCTCGGCCACGGCTTTGCCCATGAGCGGACGCTTGGTGCGGTCTCTGTCGCCGCCGCAGCCGAACACCGTGACGATGCGGTTGAACCTGGCGTGGGCGAGGGTCTTGAGCACGTTGGTCAGCGCGTCCGGCGTGTGGGCGTAGTCCACGAAGATGCCGGTGCCCGCGCCGGGCAGCCAGGGCTTGTCCGCGGGAACGGGAATGCGTTCCAGACGGCCCGGCACGCCCATGAAGGTTTCAAGGCAGGCGAGGTCGTCGATGGAAAAGCCCATCGAAAGGGCGATGCCGCACACGGTGGCGAGGTTGCTCGCATTGTGCAGGCCGATGAGCGGGCTGTGCAGATCCCATTCCAGACGCTCTTCTTTGTTCTTCTGCCAGATGAAGTGCAGGGCGAGACCTTCGGTGTCGGCGCGGCGCACGTCCACGAGCAGGAAGGGGCGTCCGGCGAGCGGATTGCGCAGGCCGGTGCCGAGCGCCTGCGGAAATTCTTCGAGCAGGCGGTGACCGTAGGGATCGTCGTTGTTGATGACCATGACCTTGTCTTTCAGGGGCGCGTCGGCAAAGAGGCCGCGCTTGGCCAGAAAGTAGTTTTCCATGGTGCCGTGGTAGTCGAGATGATCCTGCGTAAGGTTGGTGAAGGCCGTGGCGCTGAAGTTGATGCCCGCAATGCGCTTCTGATCAATGGCGTGGGAAGAGACCTCCATGATGGCGGCCTTGGCTCCGGCCTCGCGCATGGCGGCCAGCGAGCGGTGCAGGGTGAGGCAGCCCGGCGTGGTGAGGGGCGCGTCTTCCGAGTGACCGGGCCAGCGGTAGCTTATGGTTCCCATGACGCCCACGGGAATGTTGCGGGAGCGGTACAGATGCTCCAGCAGATAGGCGCAGGTGGTCTTGCCGTTGGTGCCGGTCACGGCAATGACGGGCATGTCGGAATCTTCGGTGTCGAAGCGGGCGGCGGCCAGCGGGCCGAGAGCGGCGCGCGTGTCGTCCGCAGGAAGCCAGGCGTGCGCACGGTCGGCGCGCATGTCGATCTTCATGCGTTCCAGCGTGCGCGCCGGGGCCACCACGGCCCATGCTCCTTTCTCCAGCGCCATGCGGATATGGCTTGCGGTCTTGCTGCGGTCTCCCGGAACGGCGGGAGGAAGGGCCACGAAGACATCGCCTTCGGCGACGAGACGGGAGTCGGTCTGAATATTGCGGGTCTTTTTACGAAGTTCGTCGCAGAGCTGGGCGGAGCTGATGCGCATGATACTTACTCCTTTGAAGCGGGATTCTTCGCTTCGGCCGAAGGCGGTGTGTCGGTAAGCCAGACGGTGCAGGTGCTGTCGTCGGTAATGGGTGTGCCCGGGGCGGGACTCTGTTTGAGCACGAACGTGCCGCTGCCCTCCATGGTGGGAACGATGCCGCGGGCCACGCAGGTTTCTATGGTCTTGCGCAGGGTAAGTCCCCGCAGGTCGGGCATGACACTGTGGTCGGCCAGAGCCAGACCCGCAAGCTTCTGGGCGCGTTCGCGCTCCTTTCTTGCCTTTTCGGCGCGGTACTTGGCAAGGTTGGCCAGATAAATGGCGTCCTTCTCGCGCTGGGCTCTCTGGGCGGGCGTCAGTTTTTCTTCCTTGGCCTTTTCGGCCATGGCAAAGGTCACGTCGGGCAGATGCCCGTTGTAGGCCATGGTGCGCGAAGCCACCTTCTGGAACACGGGAGCGGCGATGGCGCCGCCGTAGCCCGTGGTGGTGGGCTCGTCGAGCATGACGTAGATCACATAGCGCGGGTCGTCTGCGGGAACGATGCCCCCGAAGGAGGCAAGACGCTTGCGGCTGTATCCTCTGCCGGAGTGATCGGCCTTCTGGGCCGTGCCGGTCTTGCCCGCCACGCGGATGCCGGGAATGCGGGCGCGGGAACCCGTGCCGTCGCCGTCCACGGTTTCTTCCATCATCTTGAGCACGGTGCGCGTGGTCTTTTTGGAGAAGATGCGCTGTCCCGAGGCGGCGGCGCTGCTCTGACCCGGTTCGTCCATGACCAGACTGAGCGGGCGGAATTCGCCGCCGTCGGCCAGAATGGTGTAGGCCTGAAGCATCTGAATGCCGGTGACGGAAAGACTCTGGCCGAACGAGGTGGACATGAGGTCAAGCTCGCTCCATTCGCGCGGCGTGCGCAGGATGCCCCGGCTTTCGTGAATGCCTATGCCGGTGCGCTGACCGAAGCCGAGTCTTTCGAGATAGGAGTGCATCTTGGGCGCGCCGAGCATGAGTCCTATCTTGGCCATGCCGATGTTGCTGGAACGGGAAATGATTTCCGTGGCGGTAAGGTCGCCGTAGGCATGGGTGTCGTCGCGGATGGGCGCATACTTGGTGCGCCATACGCCGTTTTCGCAGAAAATCTTGGTTTCCGGCGTGATCAGCTTTTCTTCCAGCGCCGCGGCCATGACCAGCGGCTTGAAGGTGGAACCGGGTTCGAGGCTGTCGCCCGACAGGCGGTTGCGGTAGATCGTGGAGCTGGCTTCGCGGTAGTTGTTGGGATTGAAGAACGGATACTGGGCCCAGGCGAGCACTTCGCCGCTCGCCACGTCGGAGATCAGCACGCCGCCCCAGCGCGCGCCGGAAGACTGCACGGCGTCGGCGATCACGTCTTCGGCGATGAACTGTATCTGCACGTCGATGGTGAGGGTGATGTCTTCGCCGCGCTGATCCGCGGGATTTTCTTCCTGATTCAGAATCTGTTCCGCGGCGTTTCTCGACACGCGGCTTTTCACGCTGGTGCCGCGCAGTCTTTCGTCGTAGGCGAGCTCCACGCCTTCCAGACCGTGGCTGTCCACGCCCACGAAGCCGAGAAGCTGTCCTGCAAGGTGCCGGTAGGGATACACGCGTTCAAATTCGCGGGAAAGACCGATGCCGGGAATGGCTTCCTTCTGAATGGCGGTGGCGGTGGCGTCGTCCACCTTGCGCTCCAGCCAGATGAAGGCCTTGTTCTTGCGGAATACGGAGGCAAGATCGGCTTCGCTCCGGTTGAGCAGGGGAGCGAGACGCTTTGCCGCGTCGTTTATGTCTTCCATGATGCGCGGATTCGCGTACACGGACTGACAGGCCACGCTGCGGGCGAGCACCCGTCCGTTTCTGTCGAGAATGTTGCCGCGCGCGCCTTCGATCACTTCGGTGTAGGTGTGCTGACGTTCGGCCATGTCGCCGTACACTGGGCCGAGCAGCACCTGCACTTCAAAGGCGCGGAACCAGAGCAGAATCCAGCAGATAACAAAAAGCGCGGCCGCGTAGTGAAAACGCTGCCCGATGAGCCAGCTCCAGCGTGCGCGTATGCGCGAGAACAGCCCTTTGCCTTGGGAGGCGGAGGGCTGATTCTGTGTTATGCGACGGTTGACGCGTCGTCTTCCCGGCATGGGGGAAGACGACGAAGAGCTGTTCGGGCGCATGCATTACTTCCCGGCGGGTTTGAGGCGGCGGATCTGACCGGGATCGGCCATGCTCATGCCGAGCTGTTCGGCGGTTTTGCCGAGAACGTAGGGAGAGAGCAGGCTGTCACGCTCCACTTCGAGCTTGGCCACATGGGCTCTGGCGGACTCGGTCTGCCGCTGCATCTTCTGAATGGTGTAGGCGGTGTCGCTCCGGTCTATGCTCAGCCAGGTGAGGGCGACGCCCATGATGAGGCTGAACAGAATGGACACGATGAGCATGAGGAACCAGCCCCCGGAACCGAGCGTTGCGGTGTGAGAATTCATGACAGCTCCTTGATGAACGGCGGCAGCTTTTCCACGACGCGGAGTTTTGCGCTGCCGGATCTCGGGTTTATGAGAAGTTCGTCCCGCCCCGGGACGATGGGTTTCTTCGTGAGGAGCGTGACCTCCGCGTGATGGCCGCAGACGCAGCGGGGCAGATGCGGGGGGCAGAGGCAGTCGGTGCTCCACTGACGGAAGCGCTGCTTGACGATGCGGTCTTCCAGAGAGTGAAACGTGATGATCGCCAGTCTTCCGCCCACGGAAAGACGGGGCAGAATGGCGTCGAGAAAACGTTCGAGCTGTCCTAATTCGTCGTTGACGACCATGCGTATGGCCTGAAAGGTACGCGTGGCGGGATGATTGCGGGCTTCGGCCCTCCATTTGGCCGGATAGGCGTGACGTACGATGTCTGCAAGCTGACCCGTGGTTTCGATGGGCGCCTTTTCCCGCGCTTCGACAATGGCGCGGGCGATGCGCGGCGCCTGCGGATCCTCTCCGTAGGTTTCGATGATGCGGCGCAGCGTGTTCACGTCGGCCATGTTCACCACGGTGCGGGCCGACTGCATCCACGGCTCGCGGCCCGCACTGGAAAGGGAGCCCATGTCCATGCGCATGTCGAGCGGAGCGTCGCCGTGCAGGGAGAAGCCGCGGTCGGTCACGTCGAGCTGCAGCGAGGACACGCCGATGTCGAGCAGGGCGCCGTCCACGGTGTCCCAGCCGAGGGCGTCCAGCGCGTCGGCAAAGGAGGCGTATTCAAGGGAAAAGAGGCGGCAGTTCTCGCCGTAGGGCGCAAGGCGCTGTGCTGCGCGTTCCAGCGCCTGCGGATCGCGGTCGAGTCCGCAGAGAAGAGCCTTGCCTTCCGCACGCTCCATGAGCGCCGAGGAGTGTCCGGCCAGACCGAGCGTACCGTCGAGGTAGCGCCCGCCCGGACGCGGGGCGAGAGCATCCAGCACTTCGGGCAGAAGCACGGAAATGTGCCGGGCGTTTCCGGCTGTGACGGGAGATGTGGGCGCTGCGTGATGAACCATGACGGAAAGAGGGGGCTAAAGAGAAAAGTCGATGCCGCTTGCCGCCAGTTCTTCCGTGACCCCTTCAAGGTTTTCGGAAGACATGGAGGCGCGAAGCGCGGCGGGATTCCAGATTTCAAAGCGGTCGATGAGACCGAGCACGGTGGCTTCCCGATCCAGTCCTGCGTAGGCGCGGTGATCGGGGGAAAGCAGAATGCGGCCGTGAGCATCCGGCGTGTGCGTTTCCGCCCCGCCTATGACGAGGCGGCGGAAGGCGCGCACCTTCGGCGACGGATTGGGAATGCGCATGAATTTTTCTTCCAGCTCCACCCAGTCGTGCCAGGAGAAGGCCACGAGGCATCCGTCGTAGGTGGTGAGCACGAAGGTTCCGGGCGCAGGCGCAGACCCGCCCCTGCCCGACGCCGCGGCTTCCGGGGATGCGGAACCTGCGGCGCGGAATTCCGGCGGCAGCATCAGACGACCCTTGGGATCAAGGCTGCGTGCGTATCTGCCTCTGAAAATCACGGCTCTTTTCCACTTTCTTCCACTTTTTCCCACTTTTTGCCCAGAATGAAGAAACTGTCAAGGGCGGAAGGAGGCGGGAGTTGCAACAATATATGAGAATCACAGGAGAAAACAGGAAGTGTTACAGTTTTTTCAGGGTGGGAAGGTTCACCGCGAAACCTTCCCGGCGGGGTCTTTCGCAGGCCCCGCGCGGGGTGAGCGGGCAAAAAACGAGCCTGCTCTCGACTTTTTCCCGAAAAAAGGGCAGAATGCCCGGGCAGCGGGAGCATCGGGAAGAATGCGGGTATTTCTTCTTTCCGGCCGCTTTCCTCATGCGCTTCAGAAGCCGTTTCACCGGAAACGGCGTTTTCGGTTTTCCGGCAAAGGAGGTCCGTCAGGCGGACGCGCCTTCCTGTTCTGCCGGAAGGATCCGTCGTCCGGTTTCGGCGCTTCGACCGCACCGGAGCCTGCAAGGCCTCACATCAGAACGCTCTAAAAGGAAAGGAACTGTTATGCGTACCAAGATCGTTGCCACCGTCGGTCCTGCCACCTGCGAGAGAGAAAAGCTCGCGCAGCTGGCCGAAGCGGGCGTGTCCGTCTTTCGTCTGAATTTCTCCCACGGCGATCCCGACTTCTTCCGCGGCGTGGTTGCGAACATCCGCGACATCGAAAAGGAATGCGGCAGACCGCTCAGCATCATGCAGGACCTGCCCGGACCCAAGATCCGCATCGGCATTCTGCCCGAAGGCAGAATTGAACTCGCCCGCGGCGACAAGCTCATTCTCGGTCGTGAGCGCCGCGAGAAGGAAGAACTTCCCTTCATTCCCTTCGATCATCCCAGCATCCTTGCCGCCCTTGTTCCCGGCGACACGCTCGTGCTTGCCGACGGCGGCCTGCGCTTCCGCATCGAGGAAAAGGTGGAAAATGAGCGCTTCATCATGAGCGCGCAGGAATCGGGCGCCATTTCCTCCCGCAAGGGTCTGGCTCTGCCGGGCAAGTCTCTGGCTCTGCCCGCCATCACCGAGCAGGACCGCGAAAAGCTGGCCCTCGGCATGGAACTCGGCGTGGACGCCGTGGCCATTTCCTTCGTGCAGACCGTGGAAGACGTGCATCAGATCAAGGCTCTGCTGCACTCCTACGGTCGTGACGACATCCCCGTGGTGGCCAAGCTGGAACGTCAGAACGCCGCCGTGGACAATCTGGATGAAATCGTGGCCGCCACCGACATCGTCATGGTGGCCCGCGGCGACCTCGGCGTGGAATGCCCCATGCCCGAACTTCCCGCGCTGCAGAAGCACATCATCCACACCTGCAATCGTGCGGGCAAGCCCGTCATCGTGGCCACGCAGATGCTGCTTTCCATGGTGAACACGCCCGTGCCCACCCGCGCCGAAGTGACCGACGTGGCCAACGCCGTGCTCGACGGCGCGGACTGCGTCATGCTTTCCGATGAAACCGCCGCCGGCAACTATCCCATCGAGGCCGTGCGCTACATGCGCAAGATCACCGACGAGGCGGAAAAGTATCTTCTTGCCACCGGCAAGCTCGTTCCTCCCAAGGATGAAACGGACACCTCCCGCTTCCTCGCCTATACCGCCTGTCTGCTGGCCAGAACGGAAAACGCCTGCGCCATCGTGGCCCATTCCGTGACCGGCGGCGCCGCGCGCATGCTGGCGGAATGCCGTCCGGCCCAGACCATCTATGCCCTGACCTCCAACACCGTGGTCGAGCATGCGCTGAACTTCGTGTGGGGCGTGCAGCCGTACTTCATTCCCGTGGGCGACAGCAGCATTTCCCATCTGCGCCGCGTGCAGAACTTCATTGCCACGAGCAGCAAGTTCCCCATGGGACAGGACGTGGTCATCACCGCCGGCGAGTATGCGCCCGGCGAACAGAAGCGTCGCACCAATCTCGTGAAGATCTACCATAAGTAATCGTCACACCATGCATGCGTGAAACCGGTCTTTCCGAAGGGGGAGGCCGGTTTTTTCGTTGTGATGTCATGTAAGGCTGTGGTAAGCATTGTGGTGAATACCTGAAAAAGTCCGTGCGCTGCAGAGCGCGGCGGAAGCTTTTTGTAAAACTGTGCAGAACATGCGCGGGAAAATCGCGGAGGCGGAGGCTTTCCGCTCCGCAGCCCCGGCTGCAGCGCTTGCCTTTTGTGCGTGTGAGCTGCTACCATGGGGCTGAACATCTTTCTGCAAACAGGGAAGCCCCCTTCTTGAAGACGAGCGCCTTATGGAAAAGATCTTGGATGACGAACACGACAGCGCTGTGGTGAAGGCTTCGGACATCATGCCGCCTCTTCCGGATTCCGCGCCTCCGGAGCTTTCGGCGGAAGACAGACTGGTCATTCTTCTTGCCTCCGCGGCTCAGGAAGGCGGACGCCTTTCTCCTGCGGCATGGCAGAGGGCTTCTGCGGGACTGGTTGCCGCGTTCGGCCCGGAAGGGGAAATCGGAGCGAAGGCGCAGGCGGAGGCGGAACATCGCTTCTTTGTTCTTCAGACGCATTTTCATGCGGCGCTCCTGCAGGAGCCTCTGTCGCCGGAACAGTTTGCGGCCGACCGTCGCCTTGCCGACGATCTTGCCGCCCTGCCTCCGGCAAGGGCCGAGGCCTATGCCGCAGCCGTGAACGATCTTTCTCCGGCCTATGCCGCGGTGGTGGCCCGTGCGCTTTCGGAAGACGCGGCGGGCAGACGTCGCATCATGGAGGGGCTCGGCCGCACCATGCGTCTTCTGCCGGGCGTGGAAGCCTGGGAGAACCTGTTCGGCACCTCCGGCGATGAGGAGGATACCCGGGGCATCATCATGGAAGGGGGCGTGGCTCAGCGCAGGCCGCAGCCGAAGAATCTGCTTCCACCCGCCGTGCGCCGTCAGATGGCCGCGCTTTCCTCCGCGCTTGCCGAGGCGGGAGCCGCCTGCAACGACATGGCTACCTCTGCGGCCGACCGTTACGAAGGCGCCACGCGCTACCTGCGCGATCTGCGCAGGCAGAGGATGTTTTCCGCATTTTCTCCTTCGACAAACGACATGACCGTGGCTCCGGGCTTCGCCTCTGCGGCGGATGCGGCCGAGGCCCTGGAAAAGACGCTGCTGGAAAACGGCGAGCTTGAGAGCGCGCGGGCGCTCGGCGATTTTCGTCATCTCATGGCGGAGCAGCCCTTCACGCTGGTGGTGGTGGGCGAGGGCAAGCGCGGCAAGAGTTCCCTTGTCAACGCGCTGCTCGGCGGGGAATACTCCCCGGTGCGGGAGTCTGTGCCGGAAACTGCGGCCGTGGCCCGTTTCCGCTGGGGCCGTGAGTTCGGCGGCCGCGTCCGCTTTCTGCGGGAAGAAGAATGCGCCCGTCTTGTGGAATGCTTCCGGGAAAGCGGAGAGAATGGCGAGCTCTGCGAGCGGCTTGAGGTGCTGCGCACGACTCTTCCGCCGCGCGGGGACGAAGTGCTCGATTCGCCGGAGCGGCTGCGGGAATTTCTTTCCGCCTCCGAGGAAGGGAGCTTCTTTGCCTCGAGGGTGGAAACCGAACTGCCTTCCGACATTCTGAAGCACGGCCTTGTGCTGGTGGATACGCCCGGCCTGAATGCGGCTGATCCCGTGCAGAATTATCTGGCCTTTGAGGAATGCCTTGCCGCGGACTGCCTGCTCTTTGTCATGGACGCCCGCCGTCCGGAGTCGGCTTCGGAGCAGGAACTGCTGCGGCAGCTTGCGCAGTCCGGCAGAGCGGCGGCCGTGATCGGCGTGATGACCGGAGCGGACAGGCTGAACGAGAAGGAAAGTCTCGAAGGCGCCATGCAGCGGGCGCGTTCGCTCATGGATACGGCGGCAGACTGCGGCATGAAGGTGCTGGGGCTTCTGGAACTCAACGCCCGTGATGCCATGGAACAGCGCTGCGGCACGCCGCGGCGAAGCGGCGGCAGGGAATTTCAGCAGCTGTGCGAGCTTGTGGAAAAGGCCGCTTCGGAAAAGAACAGCAATTCCGCGGAGCATGAACAGCGCATACGGAGCCGGGGAGAGGAACTGATTCTTGCCGTGCGCCGCAGCGCGGAGGACTTCCGTCAGCGGGAACTGGCCCGTCTGCCCGATGCCCGTCACGAGGAGATTCTTTCCGCGCATGTGACAAGGCTGGAAGACGTGATGAGCAACTGTTCTTCGCAGGCCTGGTCCGTGGTGAGCGCCGCCTCCGTGGACATGGAGGCCTGGCGCAAGGAACAGAACCGCGCGCTGGACAGCTGGCAGGAAAACATTGTGCTGCGCATCATGGATGCGGCGAACAAGCATGCCGATTTTCTGGGCTATACGGGCATGTTCCGCCCGAAGAACTGGAAGAGCTTCGATGAGGAAGTGGTGCCGCGCATGGCCCGCGAGTCTCTGGAGGAGCTTCTGGCCGGACGCAGGGACGTGCAGAAGGACTGGAACGAGAAGCTCCGGCAGTTCGGCGAGAGAATGCGCGAGATTTCCGTGCTCTGCCTTGATGCCGTGGCCGTGGACGATGAGGAGCTGCGTTCCATGGGCGACATTCCCTTCGGGCGTGAGCGCTGGCTGGTGAATGCGAACTCGCTCATGAAAAAGGCGGGTCTGGTGGTGGCCGGTCTTGCCATACGGCGCGGCGGAGGCGTGGGGCTGGGTATTGTGCTCGGCAACATGGGCTGGTGGGCCGTGCTGCCCGTGGCCGTGGTGGGCAGTCTTGTGTGGACGCTGATGAAGCTCGGCAGTCCTTCGCGCTGCCGCCGCATCTTCATGGAACGCAAGGAAGAGGCGGTGCGCCGCTGGGTGACGGGGCAGAGGGGGCGTCTGGAAGAACTGCTTTCGCAGAATCTCGACGATCTGACCTCGGCCTATGGAAAGGCCGTGAGAGACGGCTTCGTTCCTGCGCTCGGCGTGCTGGCGGAAGAAACGTCGGCGCTGCATACCTATCTGAACGTTCTGCACAAGATGCGCTCGGGCGTGGAATACCGCGCGCAGGAAAGTCTGCGTCTGGCCGGAGAGCTGGAAAGGCAGCTGGCGCTGACGTCGGCTCGTTAGGCAAAAGAGAAGGAAGCGGCGCTCTGGTGCGGAAAGCCGCGAGTCTTGGATTGTAGGCCGCCGTTCTGCCGTGTCCCGGCAGGGCGGCGGTTTTTGCTTTGCATGGCTGGGGATGCTCTGCGGAAGAAGCGGAGGGAGCTGTGGGCGCAACGGATGGGGCAGGGCAGAAGGCTCGCCAGGAGCGGAAGGCGAGGGGAGATCTGCGCCCGGGGAAGAGTTGAGAGAGGAATCGGGAAAACGACCGGGAGCAGGAGCCTCTGCCGCGTGGCGGGAATGCGGCAGACTGATCCGGATGCAGGCCGATGAGGCGTTTTGCCGATCATGAACGGCAGGCCGCCGAAAAAAAGAGGGGAAGTGCCCAAAAGGCGGCTTCCCCCTGTTTTTTTGTTATTTCTTGACGGCCTCATAGGCTTCGGAGGATTTTTCCTTCACCCATTCATAGCCTTCCAGCGTTTTGTCTCTCGTCCATTCATAGCCGGAAACCACGCCTTCCTTGATTTCTCCGCCGATTTCACGGGCTTTTTCCGCCGTGTCGTCGCGTTTGCTGCTGGTGGTGCTGCTGGAGACTTCGCGACCTTCGTCGTCGAAGGTGACGACGCTGCTGGTCGTGTTCGTGCTGCATCCGGCGAGCAGGAAGGCGGCCATTCCGAGGGAAAGAAGATGTTTCATGGCGTTCTCTCAGGTTGAAGGTGCGGGGCGTAAGAGGTTGATGCGTTTGCAGCCGGGCATGCCCTGGGGAAAAGCGTGTTTTTGCCGTGCGTCACGTCGGCCGCGTCTCCTTTCGGCGGATCGGACACGGGTAATCCCGGCGGATTGCGTCTCCGGCGCTGAGGCGCAGAGTCAGCGGCAGATGGGTCCGCGTTTCCGGCCGGGCATCCGGCAGAATTTGCGGCATTCTGCCCGCCTGTTCAGGGCTTCGCGGTGGGGAAGCCGGGGAAAATCCCATGTGTCGTCTGCCCTGCAGGCGCAGGCTTTGCCCGGAATCCCTGCCGGGCCGGCGGGGGAGGCGGGCAAAGAGGTTTTCCTCCGCGGCCTTGCGCCTTTTTCAGATGCCCGCCTTGGTCAGCTCGATGAACTGCTTGGCCACGCGGGGGCTGCGTCCGCCGTTGCGGGTGGCGTGGGCTTCGGCGCGGATGTCGAGCTGTTCCTGCGGAATGTCGACGCCGTACTGGGCGGCGAGCTTGTGCACGATGTCGAGATAGCGCTCCTTGTCCGGCCGGAAGAAGGTGATGGTCAGACCGAAGCGGGCGGAAAGGGACATGAGTTCCTGGCGGGTGTCGCCTTCGTGCAGATCGCTGCCGGAACGGTCGTCCCAGCTTTCCTTGATGAGGTGACGGCGGTTGCTCGTGGCGTACACCACGAAGTTGTCGCTGTGTCCGTTCACGCTGCCTTCAAGTATCGCTTTAAGGGCGGCGAAGTCGTTGTCGTTGCTGCTGAAGCTCAGATCGTCGATGAACAGGATGAACTTGAGCGGATTGCGGGAAAGCGCTTCCGTGATTTCGGGAATCTGGTAGAGCTGGTTCTTCTTCACTTCCACGAGACGCAGGCCGCGGTCGAAGAAGGCGTTGGCAATGGCCTTCACCGTGCTGCTCTTGCCGGTGCCCGCGTCGCCGTAGAGAAGAACGTTGTTGGCGGGCTGTCCGGCCAGCAGGGCTTCGGTGTTGGCAATGACCTTCGCGCGTTCCCGTTCGTAGCCGGGAAGCTGTTCGAGGGTCTGCGGATCGGGATGTCGCACGGGTACGAGCTGGCCGTCCTTCACCGTGAACATGCGGTACTTGGCAAAGATGCCGTAACCTCTGGCATGAATCGTGGCAATGCGTTCATGATAGGCGCGGACATAGTCGAGGTCGCCGTTCTTCCAGCGGGGAAGGAAGCCGTCAAAGGAAAGCGCCTCGCGCACGAGGCTGCCGTCGAAGGAGCCGAGCTCCTGAAGAAAGGCGAGTTCATGCGTCAGGCATTCGGCAAGGAAGGGAGAAACCGGACTGTTTCCGCAGCTCTGCAGCATGTAGATGTTTTCATCCTCCATGAGCAGGTTCAGCAGATAGGCGCTCAGATCGTCTCCGTGAGCGAAAAGCGCTGCGGCGAAGTCGCAGTAGGCGTTGACGCAGGCGGCAGTGTCGGCGGGGTCGGCGTCGAGCAGGGTCTGGAGCCGGGAAATGACGGGATCGGAAAGAATGTTGCGGAAAACGACGAGACTGCGGAGCTGAATGCTGAGAAGAGGCAGGGAATGCATGAAACGATCACCTATGCAAAAATTTTCGGCAAGTATAGGTCAGGCGAAAGCGGCATGCAAGTGTGAACGTGCCTCTTCTGAAGATGCGCGGGCGGGCGGAGCCCCTTTTTGCCGCGCGCACTTGCGCAGAAGCGTCTGCTGTGGCACAAGCGGAATGGAGCAATGTTTTGCCGAGGAGAAGAACCATGAAGATTGTAGTGCTTGACGGCTATACCCTGCGTGCCGGACTGGAAAGTCCGTGGCCCGTTTCCGATGCTGCCGACGAATGGATCTGCCATGACCGCACGCCTGCGGAACTCGTGGTTGAACGGGCCGCCGGAGCGGAGATTCTTGTGGTGAACAAGGTGGTCATGGATGCGGCCGTCATGGACGCGCTGCCCGATCTGCGCTGCATTGCGGTGACGGCGGCGGGCACCAACGTGATCGACGGCAGGGCCGCCGGGGAGAGGGGCATTGCGGTGTGCAATACGCCCGCCTACGGAACGGACGCCGTGGCGCAGCATGTGTTTGCGCTTCTTCTGGAACTGTGCCGTCATGCGGCGCTGCATGACGCAAGCGTACGCCGCGGCGACTGGGGCCGATGCGGAGATTTCTGCTACGCGCTCACGCCGCAGGTGGAGCTTACGGGAAAGACCTTCGGCGTGTTCGGCTACGGCAATCTGGGCCGCCGCGTGGCCGAACTGGCCCACGCCTTCGGCATGAACGTTCTGGCCTGCGCGCACCGGCCCGTACCGGCTCCGGCCTACGAGCCTTTTGCGTTTGTTTCCGCGGAGGAGCTTTTCCGCCGTTCGGACGTGATATCCCTGCATTGTCCGCTCACGGAGGAGACCCGCGGACTGGTCTGCCGGAACACGCTGAACATGATGAAGCCCGGCGCCATGATCATCAATACTTCGCGCGGCCCGGTGGTGAACGGCCGGGATGTGGCCGAAGCCCTGCACGAAGGCAGGCTCGGCGGCTTCGGCGCGGACGTTCTGGAGCAGGAGCCGCCCGCGGAGGATGATCCTCTGCTTTCCGCCCCGCGTTCGATCATCACGCCGCACATTGCCTGGATGACCGACGGCGCGAGGCGCAACATCGTGTCCATCACGCTGGAGAACATCCGCTGTTTCCGGGAGGGGCGGCCTCAGAACGTTGTGAATCTTGCGTGGCTGAAGCCGAACCCGCAGAAGTAGTCGTACCTTTCCGCCTGTCGCAGGCCGTTGAGGGGGCCCGGTCTCCGGGCCGGACAATCAATGCACGGAGATTCTTCCCCTCATGACTTGGTGGCGGCGAGGGAAGCTCGACCTTTCTTCTCTCCCTTTTCGGTGTAAGTCCGCCTGCCTGGCCTGCGTGCGGATGCGCGCTTTCGGGCAGGCGTGGCTGGACGCCCTTTCTCTTGCGCCGGAGGAACAAGTTTTCCGGGGCGGGCGTCGGCATTTTTTCGGTGCCGGAGCATCAAATCCATGGATCCGCAGCCGGACTTCCCTCCCCTCAGCCATGCCGGAGGGAGGCGGGGGGGCAGAGATGGGAGGAAAATCCTTTACGGCACAGGCCGGATTTCTGAGACATAACGAGCAGAAAAAACGGGGCGGAAACAACGGAACGGAGCGCACCTGCGGGTGATGAGATTTTGTGGAAAACCCGCTTATTGCCGCTGAAACCGTCGGCGTTCATTGTCCGCTTTGGCGAAGGCCTGAGGGCTTAGTCTTCGTCTTCCTCTTCGTCGAGCACGGCATCGGTCACGAAGTCGAAGGCGATGCGTTCGATGGGAGCTTCAGGCTCAAAGGCAAAGAGATCGGCGAGGAAGTTTTCCGAAATCTCCTTGTTTTCCGCCTTGGCTTCCGTGATGAGGGTGTTCATGCGGTCGGTGTAGGCGCGGATGAGGCGGAAGACCTCGGCCACCACGGGGCTTTCGGAGGTGGGTTCGTTTTCTTCTCCGCCGCCGCAGCTCGAGGGCTCTTCTTCCACGGAGTCGTCGTAGGCGTCGAGAGCGGCGTTGATTTCCAGTTCGGAAAGAGTGGCGAATTCAGGAAGAGTCTTGATCGTTTTCATGGGAAACCTGTTTCTGAGGTTGCGGAACAGAGGCGGGAGCTTCTATTCCCTGGGTTCACTGAGAAGCTTGACCGGATTGAGCATTTCCACCATGCGCTTGTGCGGAATCTTGGCCTGCCGGAGCGCCAGATGCAGATCCGTGGTGGTGTAGATGTCGCGCAGAATGACGGGACGGGAAACGTCTCCTTCCGGGAAGATGGCCAGAAGCGGAATGCTGACGCTGTTGAGCGCGCGCAGCAGTTTCTGATGGGCTTCGTTTCTGAAGGTCATGTCCACCTTCACCGCGGTGAGGGAGTACTGATCCAGAATGGGCAGAAGGTTCGGCGCCGCCAGGGTGGTGCGTTCCATGACCTTGCAGGTGGGGCACCAGTCGGCGGTGAATTCCACGATCATGGCCTTCTTGCCGAGGTCGGCGCGGAACTGTTCCTCGGAGAACTTCACCCAGGGCACGATTTCCTGCTGCGCGGGCAGGAAGGCCCAGAACGCGGACAGGAAGATGGCGCCGAAGGCAAATGCGCCGAGGAACATCCTTCTTGTCACCGAGCCGCGCAGGCTTCCCCAGCGGCCCCAGATCCAGGCCGTGGTGGCGGCCACAAGAAGGGTGATGAGCGTTTTGACGTGCAGCGCGGGCGGCAGCAGCGAGAAAAGATAGATGGCCGTTCCCATGAGCAGGAGACCGAGCACCCGCTCAAGCACGCTGAACCAGGAACCGGGGCGGGGCAGGAAGCGGATGAGCTTCGGATAGCAGGCGAGCAGCACATAGGGTGCGGCCATGCCCACGCCGGTGGCCGCAAAAATGGTCATGAGCACGGGCAGTGGCTTGGTGATGCCCCATGCCAGCACGCCGCCGAGCAGCGGGCCGCTGCAGGGAGTGGCGAGCAGGGTGGTGAACATGCCGGTGCTGAAGGCCTGCATGCGCGGCGAGGAACTGTGATGACTCTGCAGGTCGAGTACCGGCAGGTGGAACACGTCGAACATGGAAAGGCCCATGCAGAACACGATGAGCAGCATGAGGAAGATGACTTCGCTGCTCTGGAAGAGCTGTCCCCAGAGAATGCCGGTCACGCCGGAAAGCACGGCAAGAATGGTGAACCACGTCACGATGCCTGCGGCGAAGAAGAGCGTGTGTTCGCGAATGGTGCGCCGTCTTTTTTCAAAGTCCTCTTCGGAATCGAGCAGAATGGAGAACTTCATGGTGAGCACGGGAAGCACGCAGGGCATGAAGTTCAGAATGAGACCGGCGAGCAGACCGATGCCCACGGCCCGGAGCCAGCCGTCGATCTGGAAGCTGCCCTCAAGATGCTGGGGCGTGAAGTCGTATTCCCCGTCCTGCGCGGTTTCGGCGGCGGAAGGGAGCGGAACGGCCGGTTCGGCTGTTTTTTCCGCGTGCTTCTGAAAGACCGACGTGGGCGCTGCGGGCAGAAGATCGGCGTATTTTCCATCGGAAAGGTCAACGGGCGGAACAGCCTCGGCAGGCACGGATACCGCGGGCATTTCCGGCGGAGTGTTCGCCTGGTCGCAGCAGGCCTTGCTGGCGATGAACTCGGCAAACCAGGGCATCTGGGCGGCGTTTTTGAGCTCGGAAGGCGCCGTGGGCAGAAGAATGCGCGTATGCACGGGCAGGCAGTGCTGGTCGGAACAGGCGAGCAGGGAGATGTCCAGCGTGACGGCCCGCGGTACGACTTCCCGGAACACCAGGAACACGGGCGCGGCGTCGAAGAGCTGGCGGCTCCGGCCGCCTCCGGCAAGGGAGACTTCCCTGCCCGGCGTATAGTGGATCTGCACCTTTCCTTCGGGAAGGGGCTTGCCGTCGGCCATGACCGTGACCGTCAGCGGAATGCCTTCGTCTCCGGCCTCATGAGCATAGGTATGGTAGCCCGGCGAGGGCAGCAGCCACAGCACGGCCATGCTGGTGTTCCTGTCGAGCGGCGGCGAAAGCTGCCTGCCGTCCACGGCGGACAGCTTGGCCCATTCGGTGTGAAAGCGGTAGGGCGGATCTTCAGCCGCAAACGAGAGCCTTTCGCCGCAGAGAAGACACAGGGCGGCGGAAAGCAGACAGACAAGAAAGAGAAAGCGCGACATCCTTTTCATGACAAGGCAAGTAAACTTTTTTGCAGGAAAAGGCAAAATTTTTCTTGACGTCGGGGCGATGCAGGGCTATGTCTCTTTCTGCGCTTAGTTGCACTGGGTCACTAGCTCAATTGGTAGAGCAGTTGACTCTTAATCAATTGGTTCGGAGTTCGAGTCTCCGGTGACCCACCAGTAGCAAGAACGCCCCCTGCAAGCTTTGCAGGGGGCTTTTTTGATACCAGGGCACTTCCGCCCGCTGAAGCGGACGGCGTCATTCTCCTTAAAATGGCGGCGTGTGTGCCTTTGAGCGCGGAACCGGACGGCATCGCGTGTTTTTTTCCGCAGAAGACGACGGGGCTGCCCAGGTTTCGGGCGAGGCTGCGTCTGCTACTGCGGGCGCGTTTTCCTCTGCGGAAAGCCAGAAACACGAGGACTCCATGCGAAGCCAGGTCTTTCTGAACAAGGTGCGGGAATTCCTGCCCTGGTCGCAAACGCATACGGGGGAGGCTCCGGCCCGGATTTTTTCCGTCGATGCCGGACCCTTTGAACCGAAGGCGTTTGCCGTTGTCGACATCACATCTCTCTCAGAGCTGAAACAGCTTCTTTCCTGTGCCGCTTCCTGCGGCGTTTCCCTGACATTCCGGGGTTCCGGAACCTCCCTGAGCGGCCAGAGCGTGGCTGAGGATGTGGCCGTGCGTTTTCGCGGCGCAGCCTGGCAGGGTATCGAGGTTCTTGAAAACGGTCGTCTTGTCCGAGCCCGCTGCGGCGTGACCGGCGCCGCCGTGAATGCAGCGCTTGCCCCTTACGGGCGCTTCATCTCTTCCGATCCCTCTTCCATAGCCTCCGCCACCATAGGCGGCATGGCGGCCAACAATGCCGCCGGACTCGGCTGTACCGTGGCAAACAACATCTGGCATTCGCTCAGGGCGATGGTCTTCATGCTTGCCGACGGCACCTTCGTGGACACCGCCGATCCCGCGAGTCTTGCCGCTTTTCGAATTTCTCACGCGTCCCTTCTTGAGGAACTTGTCCGTTTGCGCGCGCAGCTTCTCGCCTCCGACGAGGCGGCCCGGAAAGTGCGGCGCAAGTACCGCATACGCAATACCTGCGGCTATGCGCTGAACGCGTTCACGGATTTCGAGGATCCCGTGGACATTCTGACGCATCTTCTTGTGGGGTCGGAAGGAACGCTGGGCTTTATTTATTCGGTTACGCTGGAAACCGTGCCGCTGCTTCCTGCGCGGGGCACGGCCATGCTGCTGTACTCCTCCATGCAGGACGCCATGAACGCGGTGCTTGCCGTCCGCTCCTGTCCCGGACTGTACGCCGGAGAATTTCTGGACGACATCTCTCTGCGCGGCCTTGCGGAGCTTCCGGGCTTTCCGCAGGAGTTCCGCCCCACGGGCGAGCGTTCCGACAACTGCGCGCTGCTTGTGGAAACCAGAGCGCAGGATGCGGAGACTCTCGCAGCCGACATCCGGGAACTTGAAGCAAAGCTTGAAGCTTTTCATCCCCGGGCCAGACTCGGCTTTGTGACCGGACATGAGGAGTGCGAACGGCTCTGGGATATCCGCCGGGCGCTTTTTCCCGCCATGGCCGGGACGAGGCAGCCTTCGGAATACGCCTATGTGGAGGATTACTGCGTGCCGCCGGAACGCCTGCCCGAAGCCGGGCATGGTCTGGTGGAAATTCTTCAGGATCTGGGATTTTTCCGCTGCGGCGTGAACGGTCACGCCCTGCACGGCAACCTGCACTGCACCGTGCCGCTCAGACTGTCCGAACAGGAGGAGGTGGAGCGGCTCGGACGCTTCATCGAGCGCGCGGCCGAGCTCATGCTGAGCCTCGACGGCTCGCTCAAGGCCGAGCACGGCACGGGGCGGGCCGTGGCTTCCTTCGTGCGCAGGGAGTGGGGCGACGAGCTTTACGCCCTCATGCAGAACGTCAAGCGCCTGCTTGATCCCTCCGGCATTCTTAATCGCGGCTGCCTGCTGAGCGATTCTCCCCGCTGCCATCTGGAAGGACTCAAGTTCGTGGGCGCCGTGGGGCAGGGCATCGACCTGTGCGTGGACTGCGGCTTCTGCGAGTCGGTCTGTCCTTCGGCAAAAACGGCGCTCAGCCCGCGGCAGCGCATTTATGCCCTGCGCGCCATAGCTGCGCTTGAGAGAGACGGAGAAAAGGAGCGTGCCGCGGACTGGAAGAAATTTTTCCATGTCGAGGGACTTGATCTCTGCGCCACGGACGGGCTTTGCTCCACGCGCTGTCCGCTCGGCATCGACGTGGCGGGCTTCATGCGTCATCTTCGGCACGAAGCGCTCGGGTCGGGAGAAAAGAAGGTCGCTTCCCTTGTCTCCCGTCATGTGGCGCCCGTCACCCGCGCGCTGTCCTTCAGTTTGAACGTCGCGGCAGGAGCGCATCGCCTCATGGGGCATGACCTTGCGGAAAAGAGCGGTCGCCTGACGAAGAAGATCACCGGTCTTACGCTTCCCGACCTTGCCGAAGTCGGCCTGTGCGGTACGTCCTCCGTGCCGACGCCTCGCGTGTCGGCGCTCCGGGAAAAGGTGGTGTACTTCCCCTCCTGCGCAGTGCGCAGCATGGGCTATGCCGGAGATTCCGGACGCCGCGTGGAACCGCTCATGGACGTGGCGCTGCGCCTTCTGGAAAAGGCGGGATACGAGCCCGTCATTCCCCGCCATGTGGAAAAGCTCTGCTGCGGCAAGGCCTTTGAAACCAAGGGCATGAAGGAGCAGGCCGACGAGTGCGCCGCCGCCCTGGACGCCGCGCTGCTGGAGGCTTCGGAGAACGGACGTTACCCCGTCATGTGCGACACCAGCCCCTGCCTTGCCCGGATGAGAAAAACGCTGGACGGCCGTCTTGCCCTGTATGAGCCTGTGGAATTCACCCTGCGCTTTCTGGTGGAGCGGCTCGAATTCCGGAAGAAGTACGGCCGCATAGCCGTGCATGCCACCTGTTCCACGAGAAGCATGGGCCTTGCCGGAGCGCTGCGCGAGGCGGCAGAACTCTGTGCGGGCGAGGTGGTGCTGCCGGAAGGCATCTTCTGCTGCGGCTTTTCCGGAGACAAGGGCTTTTCCCGCCCGGAGCTCAATGCCGCGGCGCTCGCCGGACTCCGGAAGCTTGTGGAGGGCTGCGAGGCCGCCTTCAGCACGTCGCGTACCTGCGAGGTGGGACTTACGCTGCACGGCGGGCTTCCCTACCGCAACATCCTCTATCTTATCGACGAGTGCAGCACGGCCGTGAATAATCGTCGATAAGTTTCGACCGATTCCGGCAATATGGCTTGACAGCGTACCCCTGCGGTCGTTAGACAACAGAGAGAATTCCCCCCGGAAGACGGGGTTGGTTCTGCAAATTCCCATAGGTGTATTCTGATGGATAAGAGTATGGTTCAGGGCGTCGAGGTGACGGCGGCAGGAGATGTCGTTGCCGACGCACAGGAGCAGGCGAGGGCACAGGCTCTCGTGGAGGAAAAGGACAGCGAATCCCGCACCCGTCATTTCACGGGGCCGTTTGCCCGCTTCATCGGCATAATATGCGTGGTGTTTTCGCTGTTTCAGCTGTATGCGTCCGTGTTCGCCACCATGGACGCCATGAAGCTGCGTTCGTTTCACATCATCTTTCTTCTGGTGCTTGCTTCGTTCATGTATCCGGCGCTGCGCCGCGAGAAGAGAACGAGAACGCTGCCCACGATCTGGGACCTGGTGTGCGTGGGCGCAAGCCTTTATGCCTTCGGCTACCTCATTCTGCATTATGACGCCATTGCCATGAGCGGCGGCTGGTTCACCACGCAGGACTATGTGGTGGCGGGCATCGGCGTGCTCGTGGCTTTTGAATGCGCGCGCCGCGTGGTGCCCAATCTCGCCGTGCTCGCGCTTGTGTTCCTCATTTACGCCTTTTTCGGCAAGTATCTTCCCGGAGCCTTCGGACACGTGGGCTTTTCGCTCTCGCGCGTGCTCGACCACATGTTCTGGGGCAGTCAGGGCCTGCTCGGCGTGGGCGTGGGCGTTTCGGCCACCTATGTCTTTCTTTTTGTGCTCTTCGGCGCCTTTCTGCGCATCAGCGGCTTCAGTGAGTTCATCAACGATCTGGCGCTCACCCTCGTGGGACGTTCCGCCGGCGGCCCGGCCAAGGTGTCGGTCATTGCCAGCGCCCTCATGGGCATGATCAACGGCAGCGCCCTTGCCAACGTGGCCACCACGGGCGCCATCACCATTCCTCTCATGAAGAAGACCGGCTACAAGGCGGAATTCGCCGGAGCCGTGGAAGCCGTGGCCAGCACCGGCGGACAGTTCGCGCCGCCCATCATGGGCGCCGTGGGCTTCATCATGGCGGAATTTCTCGGCGTGAGCTACACCAAGGTCATGCTTGCGGCCGCCATTCCCGCCTTCCTGTACTATCTCGCCCTCATCATGGCCGTGCACTTCGAGGCCAGAAAGCTGGGGCTGAAGGGTCTTTCCAAGGAATACATTCCCGATGCCATCGTGGTCATCAAAAAGCGCGGCCACCTCATCATTCCGCTGGTGGTGCTCATGGTCGTCATGTTCATGGGCTACACCCCGCTGTTCGCTGCGGCCATGGCCATTCTGGCCACGGTGATCGCCTCGTGGCTTTCCCCCGAAACCCGCATGGGGCCGAAGCGTATTCTGGAAGCTCTTGAGGAAGGCGCCAGAGGTGCCGTGGGCGTGGGCGTTTCCTGCGTCATCATCGGCATCATCATCGGATCCGTGTCCCTCACCGGTCTCGGTCTGACCTTCGGCTTCCAGGTGCTCAAGTATGTGGGCGAAGGACAGCTCTATCTCGGCGGCGTGTTCGTCATGGTCATGAGCACCATCCTCGGCATGGGCGTGCCCGGCGTGGCCGCCTACGTCATCGTGGCCGCCGTGGCCGTGCCCGTGCTCACCGGCGTTGGCGTGCAGCCCATGTCCGCTCACATGTTCTGCCTGTTCTATGCCTGCCTTTCCAACATCACGCCTCCGGTGGCCATGTCGTCCTATGTGGCCGCAGGCATCGCCAACTCCAACGAGACGAAAACCTCCCTCATTGCCGTAAGACTGGGACTGACCGGCTTCCTTCTGCCGTTCTTCTTCCTCAACAATCCGCTTCTGCTGTACAGCTCCGCCAATCCCGGTTTCGCCACCGTGTGGGCCTTCATCACCGCCAGCTTCGGCGTGTGCGCCCTGGCCGCCGGTCTGGAACGCTGGCTCTTCGGCCCCTGCACGCTGCTGCAGAGCTTCCTGTTCATTGCAGGCGCGGTTCTCACCATTGATCCGGGTCTGTCCACCGATGCCGTGGGCATCGCCATCATTCTCGCGGCCGCCGTGCTCAACAGGCGTTCCACGAGAGCTTCCGGCAGGAACGACTCGGCGGCCCGCGCCGTCTGACAACGGTTTTTCTCCTTTCTCCCCTGAGGCGAAAGGCAAACTCTCAAAGGTTCAGGAGTGATTATGTACGGTAAAGTGCTTCTTTCCATGATGGCAGCCGTGTCCATGCTTTTCTGCGGCACGGAAGTCAGGGCCGCCGATCATGAGCCCGTGACCATCAGCATCCCCACCGCCGCCACCACGAGCACCCTCTATCCCATCGGCGCGGCTCTCGGCAATCTCTGGAGCACCAAGCTTCCCTATGTGAAGGCCAGCGTGCAGTCTTCCAAGGGCGGCGTGCAGAATCTCCAGCTGCTCAGCATGAAGGATGCCCAGGTCTCCTTCGCCATCACCAGCATCACCTATCAGGCCATGAAGGGCCTCGATATGTTCAAGGGGCATGACTATCCCGACGTGCGCATCATCGCCGGTCTGTACTACAATCCCAACCAGGTCATCGCCCGCGCCGACAGCAACGTGAACTCCCTGCAGGACTTCAAGGGCAAGGTCTTCGCTCCGGGCGTTGCCGGCGGCACCACCATCGGCGAAACGCAGGTGCACTTCGCCGCCGCCGGTCTCAAGTACCCCGGCGACATCAGGCCCCAGTACGTCGGCCCCGCCGAAGCCGGTGACCTCATGCGCAACAAGCAGCTCGACGGTACCTGGATCATGGCCGGTCTTCCCAACGCCGGCGTGTCCGAAATGTGCGCCACCGCCGACGGCCGTCTCGTGAACATCGACGACGCCACCTTTGAAAAGCTCAGCAAGGACTATCCCTGGTACGCCAAGTTCCAGATTCCGGCCGGCACCTATCCCGATCAGGACAAGGCCGTTCAGACCACGGCCGTGAAGATGATCCTCATCACCGACGCCTCCCTGCCTGAAGACGTGATTTATGATCTCACCAAGTGCTTCTGGGAAAACCAGGACATCGTGAAGAAGTCCCACGCCGTCATGAAGGACATCTCCCTTGAAGGCGCCGTGACCGACCTTGCCGGCATTCCGCTCCATCCCGGCGCGGCAAAGTACTACAAGGAAGTGGGCGTGCTGAAGTAGTCCGCGCTGCGGAGGCTTTTCTGCCCGCATACGGGCCGCCGCTTCCTCTTTCCGGAAGGGCGGCCCTTTGCTGTGTCGCAGCCTTTCCGGGACTTTACAAAGCGTGAGAATCCTTCTACAAGAAGGTTTCTTCCGCGTCGATTGAACCGGCGTGAATCTTTTCCGAAACCTGCCCGTCCTCATGGGATGGGATTCCCGCATGCCGGAGCGCCGTTTTTCCGGCGGATCCGTCTCCGGCGGGAGTAACCGTCAACCATGGGCGCATGCGCCCGTGAGGTCTTGTCATGGCTAAGAACAATAAAGTTATCCTTGCGTATTCCGGCGGTCTCGACACCTCCGTCATCCTCAAGTGGCTCATCGTCGAGCGCGGCTATGAAGTCATCACCGTCACCGCCGATCTCGGTCAGGAGGACGATCTCGACGGCGTGGAACCCAAGGCCCTCAAGACCGGCGCCACCAAGGCCTACATCGAGGACCTGCGCGACGAATTCGCCAGCGACTACATCTATCCCATGCTGCGTTCCGGCGCCACCTATGAAGGCCGCTACCTCATGGGTACCTCCATCGCCCGTCCGCTCATTTCCAAGCGTCTCGTGGAAATCGCCCGTCAGGAAGGCGCTGTGGCCATCGCTCACGGCGCTACCGGCAAGGGCAACGACCAGGTGCGTTTTGAACTTTCCATCAATGCTCTGGCTCCCGACCTTCAGGTCATCGCTCCCTGGCGCGAATGGGATCTCATGAGCCGTACCGCTCTTACCGCCTTTGCCGAAAAGCACGGCATTCCGGTCAACTCCTCCAACAAGCATTACAGCATGGACCGCAACATGCTGCACTGCTCCTTTGAAGGTAGCGAACTCGAGGATCCGTGGGAAGAACCCGGCCCGAACAGCTATGTCATGGCCGTGCCCGTGGAACAGGCTCCCAACGAACCGGAATACATCACCATCGGCTTTGAAAAGGGCGACGCCGTCACGCTGAACGGCGAACGTCTCACCCCCCGCGAAATGGTCATGAGCCTGAACAAGATTGCCGGCAAGCACGGCATCGGCCGTCTCGACATGGTGGAAAACCGTTTCGTCGGCATGAAGAGCCGCGGCGTGTATGAAACCCCCGGCGGCACCGTGCTGCACATTGCCCATCAGGATCTCGAAGGCATCTGCCTCGACCGTGAAGCTCTTGCCACCCGCGAGACCATCATTCCCCGCTACGCTGCCGCCGTGTACAACGGCTTCTGGTTCTCTCCCGAACGCGAAGCCATGCAGGCCCTCATCGACCAGATGCAGCGCGGCGTGACCGGCGAAGTGCGCCTCAAGCTCTACAAGGGCAACGCCTGGCCCGTGGGTCGCTATTCTCCCCACAGCCTGTACTGCCAGGATCTGGCCACCTTCGAGGAATGCGCCACCTACGATCACAAGGACGCCGCCGGTTTCATCCGTCTGCAGGGCCTGCGCATCCGCGGCTATGCCGACCGTGTGAGCCGCTTCCTTAAGTAGCATGATGACCGGGGGAGCCTTTCCCCCGGTTCGTTTTTCAGGCGGGGCCGGACATCCGGTTCCGCCCGTTTTTGAAAGATCGCCGCGCAACCGGTCTTTTTCCTCAGTTTCCGCTCCGAGCGGGTCATAATTATTCTGGAGTTACCATGTCCGACAAGCCTTGGGGCGGCCGCTTCAAAGAAAGCACCAGCCTTGCCGTGGAAGCCTATACGGAATCCATTTCGTTCGACAGTGCGCTCTATGCGCAGGATATCGCCGGTTCCAAAGCCCATGCCCGCATGCTGGGCGAGCAGGGCGTCATCACCCGCGAGGAGGCCGCACGGCTCATCGAGGGGCTTGAGCAGGTGAAGCGCGAAATCGAGGAAGGCTCCTTCCCCTGGAAGCAGGAGCTGGAAGACGTGCACATGAACATCGAAACCCGTCTGACCCAGATCGTGGGCGAGGTGGGCAAGAAGCTTCATACCGGCCGCAGCCGCAACGATCAGGTCTGCCTCGACTTCCGTCTCTTCGTGTCGGATCAGCTGCGTGAATGGATGCGTCTGGCCCGCGCCCTCGTGCGCGTGTTCGTGAAGCGCGCCGAAGAAAACCGCGCCGTGCTGCTGCCCGGCTGCACCCACATGCAGCCTGCCCAGCCCGTGAGCCTTGCGCATCATCTCCTGGCCTACGCCTGGATGCTGAAGCGCGATGTGGAACGCATGGCCGACTGCGAACGCCGGGCGCGCGTCAGCCCGCTGGGCGCCGCGGCTCTTGCCGGCACCACCTACGCGCTCAATCCCGCCATGGTGGCCGAGGAACTCGGCATGTACGGCATCTTCGACAACAGCATGGACGCCGTGGCCGACCGCGACTTCGCTCTGGAAGCCCTGTTCTGCGGCAGCACCTGCATGGGGCATCTTTCCCGCGTGTGTGAAGAAATCATCTGGTGGGCCAATCCGCTGTTCGGCTACGTTACGCTTTCCGACAAGCATTCCACCGGCTCTTCCATCATGCCGCAGAAGAAGAATCCCGACGTGGCCGAGATCATGCGCGGCAAGACGGGCCGGGTGTACGGCAATCTCATCAATCTCATGACCATTATGAAGGGCATTCCGCTCACGTACAACCGTGACCTTCAGGAAGACAAGATTCCCTTCATCGATACCGACAAGACCGTGCGTCATTCGCTCTCCCTCATGGCCGACATGCTGGAAGGCATCACCTTCCATCCCGAACGCATGCGCAAGGCCCTTGCCGCAGGCTTCCTGAACGCCACCGAACTGGCCGACTATCTGGTCACAAAGGGCATGCCTTTCCGCGAAGCCCACCATGTTTCCGGCCGTGCCGTGGCGCTGGCCGAAGAGAAGGGCGTGGGACTCGAGAACCTTACGCTGGGCGAGCTGCGCGAACTGAGCGATCTCATCGACGAAGACGTGTTCACCGCGCTCGACTATGACACCGCCGTGGCCCGCCGCAACGTTCCCGGCGGAACGGGACCGGAATCCGTGAAGCGCCAGCTTGAGAACATCACGCGCTGGCTGGATGGTGACAAGTAGTCATGACCCGCAAGAAGCGCGCTCCCGCAACGCCGGATGAAACCCGAGACTGGCTGAAGAAGGCCGTGCATTCCGCGCCCCGGCCGCTGCCTCCGGGATTCTTTCCGAGGATTCTGGAACAGTCCGTTCATGAGGGCTTCACGCGCGAGAACCTTCTCAACACGCTGGATGAGTGGCTCAATTACGGTTACTGCCGTCTCATTGATCCCATAACGCAGGATATCGAGATCACGCCGGAAGGCGAGAGCTTCTTCTACTAGGAAGGGGCGGCGCAGGAGCGGAAGGGCGTTGCCGGGTTCCGATTCCGGAATACCTTCTTACTGATTCAAGCAGCGCGTGTTGCAGACCATGAACTTTGAGGGCGGTCCCGTAAGGGGCCGCCCTTTCTGCATGACGAGCTGCCGGCATGGCGCAGGGATGCTCAAGCGGGAAGGACGGGCGTTTGCATAAACACTCCGGGCCGTTCGATCCGATCTGCGGAAAAGGAGCGCCTGCCGTTTATCATGGTCATTTTCCTTGCGGACAGGCATGCTGCGGAAAAGGAGGTGGGCTGTGGCAAGGGTTCTTCTGCTCGGCATGGGAAATGTTCTGATGGGAGACGACGGGCTCGGCGTGCATGCGCTGCGGGCGCTGGAGGGCCGGGATCTTGCCGGAGCGGACAGGCTTGAACTCGGCACGTCGCTGGCCGACTGCTTTTCCGTTCTGGAAGGCTATGAGCACATTGTGGCGCTGGATGCCGTGGTGGCGGGAGAAAAGCCCGGCTCCCTGTACTGGCTGTCGCGGGACAGCTTTGTCCGCATGCGTTCCGGCCGTCTGACGCTGCATGACGACGATCTTCTGGATGCGCTGGATCTTGCGGCGCTGCGGGGTTTTCGTCCGACGCTTCATGTGGCAGGCATGGAGCCTCTTTGCTGGCAGCACTGGAGTCTGGAACTTTCGGCCCCTGTCCGGGCCGCCATGCCCGGGTATCTGGAGAGCGTCTGCACCCGGGTGCGGCATCTTTCGGAAGGCGGCGCCGATATTTCTGACAGGGCGTTTTCATACTGCTGAGACGGCAGATGCCGGGAGCGGGAGAGTCCCTTCAGAGAGGAGAAGCTTGCGAAGGGAGAGCGCCCGGAGAGAGTCATGTCTCTCCGGGGCAGGGGGGACCTCAGAATTCCGCGGCCGTCGTTGCCGGGCGGGCGCAGTTTCCGGCACGAATCGTCACGGCCAGAGCCGCGAGGGCGGCTGCCAGCAGGAAGAGAAACCAGTAGACGGGACTGATGGGCAGAAGAAATCCGGATATGGGAGTGGCAAAGGCCGAAAGCAGAAGATGGCTGGCTCCCATGAGCGCGGCCGTGAATCCTGCCGCGCCCTTCTGGGAGGACATGGCCAGAGAAACCAGCATGGGTTCCGCCATGCCCATGCCGAACATGGCCAGCAGAAAACCGGCCATGATTCCGGGAAAGCCTGTAGTGAGGTGACCTGCCATGGCCAGCAGGGTTCCCAGTCCCATGAGAGTGACGCCGAGTCTGGCCGTACGCCCCAGCGTTGTTTTTTTGACCAGGCGACCGCTGGCCGCGGCGCCCAGCATGATGCCGCCGCCCGTGATGCCGAAGATGAGCCCGAAGGTGTCGGGAGAGAGGCCGTAGATGCTCTGGTAGAGGTACGCGCCTCCTGCAATATAGGCGAAAAGGTAGAAGAAAACGGCCGAAAGGGCCAGCGTGGGCAGAAGAAAGCCCTTGTCGCAGGTGATGGTCAGGTAGGTTTTCAGAATGGAGGCGGGGTGCAGGGGAAGGCGTTTTTCCGGCGGCAGCGTTTCCTTCAGGTGAAGAATGCTGTTGATGAGGGCCAGAATAGCCATGGCCGAGCTTGCCCACAGCACGGCGCGCCATCCCAGATACTCGTCGATGAAGCCGCCGAGCACGGGAGCGAAGATGGGGGCCAGCCCTTCCACGGTCATGAGAACGGAAAAAATGCCTGCGGCGGCTGTTCCACGGGCAACGTCGCTGACGCTGCTGAAGCCGATGACCAGAAGAAGCGCGCCTGCCAGTCCCTGTATGAAGCGGCTCAATATCAGTATGCCCAGAGTGTCGGAGCAGCCTGCCCAGAAGGAGCTGGCGGCAAAGAGCATAAGTCCGGACAGCAGCGGGATTCTCCGCCCGAAGCGGTCGATGACGGGGCCCAGAAAAGCTGGCCCGCGCCCTGAGCCAGCAGAAAAACGCTCAGCGAGAGCTGCACCTTGGCGTAGGAAACCTGAAGATGCCCGGCAATGTCCGGCATGGAGGCCAGATACATGTCGGTTGCCACGGGTGCCAGTACCAGCACCAGCGCCAGAGAAAGGGCGAATCCGGTAGGGGAAAGGGGTTTTACCGATTTTCCGTACACTTACGTATTCCTCTGAAATAAATGGTTTTTTTAGACGCGTCTTGGAAACGACAGGTAAATTTTTATAAAGCAAAGGTCAACCGTTTTTTTTAAAAAGATTAGTAATTTTAGAATAATATACGAAAAAATACCCTTATTCCACAGGTTTTGGGAAAAAAGCACGGTACGGATGAGGGAAACGCTGCGCCTGACGCAGGAAGGCCCTGCCCGGGGGAGAGGTGGAAGACGGTGCCTTTAAGAGCGGAGAGAATGATGCGGGAAACCGGAGCCTGGTCACGGCCGGAGCGCCGGCACAGCGGCATGTCCGGGGGCGGCATAACGGAATCTGCGCCGCGCCCATGACGAGGGGGCGCGAGTTGCCGCGCATGCCATGACGCAAAGCCTGCATCGGCAGAGGCGTGCCTTTGCCGTATGCGGCCGTTTCGGGCGGAATGTGGCGTCCGGCACGCAGCATGCCGGTTTTCATGATGCCTGAGGGATGAGAAGAAAAGCGCTCGCGTGAGAGCGTGCGGAAAGAGCGCCTCTCGTGCGTGCGGAAGGCGGCGGGGGAGTGCGGAGAAGCGGAGCTTTACGCTTACAGCAGAAACATCGTGGCCAGTCCGAGGAAGATGAAGAATCCTCCGGAGTCGGTGAGGGCCGTGAGAAAGATGCTGGAAGCCTGGGCGGGATCTCGGCCGAGGGCGCGCAGCACCAGCGGAATGGCGCCGCCTGCCACGGCTCCGAGCAGCATGTCGAGCAGGAGCGCCACGCCCATGACCGTGGCAAGCATGCTGTTGTGACTCAGGAACATGACGCCGATGTAGGCGAGCACCGCCATGAAGATGCCCGTGCCGAGGCCGATCTTGCTTTCACGGAACACCGCGCCCCAGGAACGGCGCGCATCGAAGCTTTCCGTGGCAAGCTGACGGATCATGACGGCCAGCGCCTGCTGACCGGTATTGCCCGCCTGATTGGCCACCATGGGCATGAGCACGGCAAGCAGGGCCATCTGGGCTATGGAGCCTTCAAACATGGAAACGATGAAGGCCGACAGCGAGGACGTGCACATGTTGATGACGAGCCACGGCAGGCGTATGCGGACCGAACGCGTCCAGGGGGTGTCCACGTTTTCATCCTGACCGGCGCCCACCATGCCCAGCATGTCGGAGCTGGCCTCTTCCTGAATGATGTCGAGAACGTCGTCGTGCGTGACCACGCCCATGAGATGCTCGTCCCTGTCCACGACGGGCAGGCAGAGAAAGTTGTAGTGGCCGAGCAGACGGGCGACTTCCGCCTTGTCCGTGTCGAACTGCACGGAAATCACGTCCTGCTTGTTGACCATGTCGGAAAGAATGGTGCCCGGTCTCGCCAGCATGAGATCGCGCAGGGAAATCACGCCTTCCAGCGTTTCCTGACTGTCCACCACATAGACGTAGTAGGGCATTTCCTTTTCTTCCAGCTCGCTGCGGATGAGCTGTATGGCCTCGTCCACCGTGGAGTTCACCGAAACCATGATGATGTCGGTGTTCATCACGCCGGCGGCGGTATCCGGATCGAAGCTGAGCAGCATGCGCAGCTCTTCGGCATCGTCGGCGGGCAGGTTGCTCAGCAGAATGTCGCGGTGCCCTTCTTCCACCTCGTCGAGAATGTCCACGGCGTCGTCGGGATCCATTTCCGCAATGAGGCGCGCCGCGTCGTCGGCGTCCATGTTTTCCAGAACGTCGCCGGCGACTTCCTCGTCGAGTTCGGCCAGCGCTTCCGCCGCCTCTTCGGTGGAAAGATGCGTGAGCACGCACAGCTGCTTGTTCAGCGGCAGCTGCTCCAGATGCTCCGCTCGGTCGGCAGGATGCACGAAATCGTCGCTGTCGATGTCGCTTCCGCAGGCTTCCAGTCCGGCTTCGAGAGCGCTCGTTTCATAGAGCGAGAGATCTTCCTCTTCGCCGGGATCGTACGCATTGCCGGAGGCGTTCTTTTCGGCGTCGGCCGTCGGAATGCCCGCGGAAAAGGCGTCTTTCTGCGCGTCGGCATCGCGTTCCAGAACGGCGTCCTTGCGTTCGCTTTCAGACATGTCGGAAGGCTGTTCTGCAGAGGCCGGGACGATGGGGGAGTCGTAATGTATCTTGTTCTGTGATTGTGTTTTTTTACTCATAGCCTGTATTCTCCCCAAACACTCTTGACGAATCGAGAGAGGTCGCCTAGCCTGTTGCTTCACTCCATACTGTGGAGATTGTCTGTTCCGGCAGCTGCCGTGAACGGAAGAAGTAGAGAGGCGGATATGTCCAAAGACGATTTTGAATATCATGCTCAGGCCGCAGGGGCAAGTTCCAATATGGGGGAATACGGTTATCCGCTGCTTCATGTGGAGCCGCCCTTTGTCATTCCCGCAGATACGTCGGCCGTGCTTTCCGAAACGGCCTGCGCCTTTGCCGCCGACCTCATCCGCATGGCTCTCGAGGAAGACGGTCCCGACCTCACGAGTCTCGGCATTTTTCATCCCGGCGAGCAGGCTTCGGCCTATATCGTGGCCAAGCAGCGCACCCTCGTGGTGGGACTGCCGCTCATCAGTCTGGTTTTTTCCGTCATCGGCATGCCTTCCGACGCCTGGAGCGCCGAAGTGAAGGAAGGAAGTCTGGTGGAAAACGGCACGGTGGTGGCCCGCATGCACGGCCCGACCATACAGCTTCTCAAGGCCGAACGCGTCATTCTCAATCTCATGACCCATCTTTCCGGCGTGGCCGACCTGACGCGCGAATATGTGGAGCGTCTGGAAGGCACGGGCGTGCGTCTGCTCGATACCCGCAAGACCCTGCCCGGTCATCGCTATCTGGAAAAATACGCCGTCCGCGTGGCCGGAGGCGTGAATCATCGCATGAACCTTGCGGACATGCTGATGATCAAGGACAATCACATCGATGCGGCCGGTTCCATCACCGCCGCCGTCGAAGCGCTGCGCATGCGCTATCATCCCTGTCCCCCCATCGAAGTGGAATGCCGCAACGAGGCCGAAGTGCGTGAAGCCGTGGCCTGCCGACCGGAGCGCATTCTGCTCGACAACATGGGGACGGATCTTCTGGCCCGGGTGCTGCCCCTGATTCCCCGCGACATCGAAGCCGAAATCAGCGGCGGCGTGACGCTGGAAACCATTCGCGAACTGGCACTCTCGAGCCGTGAACGTCCGGCCGACTTCATTTCTGTGGGGCGCATCACCCATTCCGCGCCTTCGGCCGACTTCAGCATGAAGATGGAGCGCGGCGGAATCTGAAATCTGCACCGGGACGGAAGATCCCGGAATATGGTCGGAGGTTTTCATGGATCACAGGCAAGCCGCGGCGGGCGGTGTGGATGCCCGCATTGAGGCGCTGAAAAAGAAATACGGTAAGGATCTCGTCATTCTCGGACATCACTATCAGTCCGACGACGTCATCCGTCATGTGGACATCGTGGGCGACTCCCTCGAACTGGCCCGGCGCATTCCGGACATCGAGGCCCGCAACATCGTGTTCTGCGGCGTTTACTTCATGGCGGAATCGGCCGGACTTCTGGCCCGTCCCGGTCAGAAGGTGTTCCTGCCCGATCACGGGGCGGACTGCGCCATGGCCCGCATGGCCCGCGCGGAAGACGTGCAGAACGTGCTTGAAAAGCTCGCCGCCACCGGCAGAAAGATTGTTCCGCTCGCCTATGTGAACTCCTCGCTGGCCGTGAAGGCGGTGGTGGGGCGTTTCGGCGGCGCCGTGTGCACTTCCTCCAATGCCCGTCCCATGCTGGAATGGGCCATGAAGCAGGGCGATGCCGTCCTTTTCCTGCCCGACCGCAATCTCGGCCGCAATACGGCCCGCGCGCTCGGCATTCCTGCGGAAAAGCAGGTCATGATCAGAGCCGACGGGGAAGGGCTGGACAGCAGGGAGGTGCAGGAGGCTTCGCTTCTGCTCTGGCCCGGCTGCTGCCCCATTCATGAGTCGCTCATGAAGCCTGAAATGGTGGACTCCTTCCACGAACATTTCCCCGGCTGCCGCGTGATCGTTCATCCCGAATGTTCGCCGGAAGTCGTACAGCGCTGCGACGGCGCGGGCTCGACGTCCTACCTCATCAAGGAAGCGGAAAAGGCCGCGGCCGAAGGAAAGGAAAAGGCGCTCTGCATCGGCACGGAATTTCATCTTGTGCACCGCCTCATGGAAAAGTTTGCGGACCGCATCAATATCATTCCTCTTGCGCAGGCCTCCTGTGCCGACATGGAAAAGGTGACCGCCGAAAAACTGCTCGCCACCCTGGAAGGTCTGGAGCAGGAAACCGGCGTGGTGCAGGTGGAAGAGGAGCTCAAGGCTCCGGCCCGCGAGTCTCTGGTCAGAATGCTTGAAAACTGCTAGACGTGTTCCGGCTTCTGCGGCTCTCCCGCTGCCGACTTGCGGCATGGGCGCAGACAGAGCAGAAAAAGGGGATTCTCCTTTGCGGGGCAACTGAACGGGAGTCCCGTCAGGCGCGCTGCGCGCCGGTTCTGCCGGGCGGCTCTTTCCGCAGAGCCGGGAACAACGTCGATCTTTGAAACGGACGCGGCCTTCCGTGTCCAATCGCTGCTGCGCTCTGCGCAGTGCAGGCGTGCCCTATGAATACCATTCGTTATCGTTCTGAGGCCCTTGTCATCGGCTCCGGCCTTGCCGGCTGTGCGGCCGCGCTTACCCTGGCCGACAAGGGACTGGATGTGCATCTTCTCATGCCGACCGAAGAGCTTGACGGCGGAAACTCCGTCATGGCGCAGGGCGGCATCGTGTTCAGCACCGATCCGGAAGATCAGAAGTCCCTGCAGCACGACATGTTCGTTGCAGGGCATGACTACAACTACGACGAAGCCGTCCGCTTTCTTGCCGAACACGGCGGCGAGGCCGTACAGCAGCTGCTCATCGACAAGCTCCATGTTCCCTTCGACCGCAACGCGTCGGGCAACTGGGACATGACGCTTGAAGGCGGCCATGCGGTGCCCCGCATCGCGCACTGCGCCGACTTCACGGGAAGAAGCATCATCGAGCATATTCATGCCGCCGTGGCCGCGCATCCGGGCATCACCGTGCTCGGCGGCCGCTCCGCCGTGGACCTCGTAACCACGGAACATCATGCCCGCTCCACCGCCTGGCGCTATCAGCTCACGAACCGCTGCCTCGGCGCCTACGCCTTCAACGAGGCCACGCAGGAAGTGGAACTGCACCTTGCGGAAATGACCGTGCTTGCCACCGGCGGCGTGGGACAGGTCTTTCTGTATTCCACCAACAATCCCTGGGCCACCGGTTCCGGCATCAGCATGGCGCATCGCGCCGGCGTGCGTCTTGCCAACATGGAGTTCATGCAGTTCCATCCCACGGGACTGTTCAATCATGCCCAGCAGATTCCGCTGCTCACCGAGGCTCTGCGCGGCGAGGGCGCGCATGTGATCAACGGGCACGGTGAGCGTTTCGTGAGCCGCTATGATCCGCGCGGCGATCTTGCTCCCCGCGACGTCGTTTCCCAGGCCATCGTGAGTGAAATGCTCGCCACCGGCGAAAATCACATGCTGCTCGACTGCACCACGCTCGACTGCGATGTGACGCGTCGTTTCCCCACCGTGTTTGAAAGTTGCCGCAAGATCGGCATCGACATGCGCTCGCAGCCGTTGCCCATCGTGCCCGTGGCGCATTACTTCTGCGGCGGCATTCTGGTGGATCTGCACGGCAGAACCACGCTTGACCGGCTCTATGCCGTGGGCGAATGCAGCTGCACGGGCATACACGGCGCCAACCGGCTGGCCAGCACCTCGCTGCTGGAAGCGCTGCTCTGGGGCATTTCCGCGGGCAACGACATTGCCGGACGCCTTGTTTCCGAAAAGCTCGATGCGCGGATTTTTGCCGAAATCGCCGACTGGAAGCATCCCGGCAACGAACACAACGACGATCCCGCGCTCATCGCTCAGGACTGGGCCACCATCCGTCACATCATGTGGAACTATGTGGGCATCATCCGCACCGAAAGCAGGCTCCGCCGCGCTTTTGCGGATCTGCGCGATCTGGCCAGCCATCTGCACGACTTCTACAAGCATACGCCGCTCACGCAGTCGCTGGTGCATCTTTTCCACGGCTGCCAGACGGCTTACCTCATCACGCAGGCCGCGCTCCGCAACAAGCAGAGCCTGGGCTGCCATTACCGCAAGGACTGATGGAGCGGAAGAAGCGGAGCGGTTTTTGCCGGTCTGCTTTCCGCGTCGGTTCCTGCGCAGAAGATGACGAAAAAAGCTGCATGTCCTTCGATGAGGAAGGGCGTGCAGCTTTTTTTGGTTAAAAGAAAACCCCCAGCTAGGCTGGGGGTTCCCGAAAACTTATAG
>OOCM01000358.1_pt1 | contig 47163 bp, 33 predicted proteins | sample 1671111 | NCBI WGS metagenome assembly OOCM01 (sample SAMN06348123, study PRJEB24527) | human gut metagenome | biome: human gut; feature: ankylosing spondylitis patient; material: feces | host: Homo sapiens | place: China | collected 2015-10 | reverse complement strand
TGTTCATGTCAAAAAAAACAAAAGAAAATATACAAACTAATTAAAACACTTTTATGATAAGAAAAATCTTTCTTGCAGTAATTCTGGCAACAATAGGAACTGTTGCTGCTAATGCACAATTCGAGAAGGGGAAATGGTATGTGAACGGATCTCTGACAGGTCTTGACCTCTCATACAGCAAAAGGAGCGATCTTAGTTTCGGTTTTGAAGGAACTGCCGGATATATGTTCGCAAAAGACTGGATGGTGACAGGAAGCGTAGGCATAGACTGTTCAGACTCTCGCTGCAACAGCATATATGTGGGTGCAAAGTGCCGTTACTATATTGAACAGAACGGACTCTATCTTGCATTCGGAGCTAAAATGCTTCATGAATACAAGAGCATAAACGACTTTGAACTCACACCTGAAGTCGGCTACTGCTTCTTCCTGAACAAGAACGTAACTATCGAACCAAGCGTTTACTACGACATGAGTCTCGGACATTTTGCTGACTACAGCAAGGTAGGACTCAAAGTCGGATTGGGTATATTCTTCTGATAAACGAACTGAAAACCATAAAAAAAAACGATACCGTATTCGAGAAATGTTTTCTCTGTACAGTATCGTTTTTTTTATGCCATTCGTAATCTACATGCAAGCAGATTACGGCGATTTACGTAATTTACTCTCCTGTGTGGAAAGCTGTAAGGAACTGAGTACGGTCGAGTACGGAATAATCTTTCACATTCTTGAGATTGAGTTTTCCGCGCATCTGATCGATTGAATCAAATCCCTTGCTCTTCATCCAGCTTTCGAGTCGGCTGATCATTGAAGATACAACATCTGTACCGTCGTGATAGAAAGCACTGCATACTTCTACTGCAGATGCACCGGCAAGTATAGACTTGATGACAGCATCACCGTCGTGCACTCCTCCTGAAACGGCATATCTGACGTTCGGAATAAGCGCAGAGCATATACCTGTCCAACGAAGACGGTCGCTGAGGTCTGAAGCATTGCTGTATACTTGGCCTGCGCAATAATCCATCTTTTCGATGTTTATGTCGGTATGGAAATAGCGGTTGAAAAGAACGACATCCTTTGCACCGTGTGCATAAAGCTTCTGCACTGTAGCGGCAGGGTTTGTAAGATTCTGTCCCATCTTTACGATTACAGGCACAGACACTTCGCGCTTCACTTCTTCAACGATTTCTGCATGACGCTCTTCGTATTCTCCGAACTTGTAGTCCTTTGATGCAACGAGAGACATGATGTTGAGCTCTATGGCGTCAGCACCGGCATCTTCGATGATTTTTGCAAAAGAGCTCCACTCTCCAATCTGAGAGCAGCAGATGCTTGCAATAACTGGTATAGAGCACAATTTCTTGGTGTTTTCCACAAGAGTAATGTAGTTGTTGAGTTCATTGCCTCTTACATACTCTCTAAGCATATCGACTCCTTCACCTGTAGAATCGCCATGCATGGCTTTTGTCTTCTCGGAAATCTGCTCCTCGAAGATTGATTTCAGAACAACGGCACTTACTCCTGCATCCTGAAGTTTCTTGCATCTGTCAGGACTGGAAGTAAATCCGGAACTTGCCGCAATTATAGGGTTTTCCAATTTTATTCCGGCAAAGGTGGTAGTTATATCTGCCATGATTATTATGATTTAAGTATTAAAAAAATATCTTTTCAAAACAAGCCTTGAAACCTGAGGCAAACAAAACGTATTGCACAGCTGGACTTGCACCTTGCAATAATCGGCATTTTTAATGAGATATTCAAGATATACTGCATTTAAAATCGGTATTGCACAATCGGCGCAACAGACTTTCGGTGAAAAAGCATATCAAATCCAGATCTTGAACTGATACGGGTTAAGCTGATTGTAGGCCTCGACAAATTTCTCTTCGATATTCGAGAACTTTCCGCTCAGATTCTTCTCTTCTTCCGGAGCCAGTTCCAACGCCTTCTTTACATCTTCCATAGCACCTTTCTTATCGCCGCTCTCCAGACGTACAGCTCCGCGTGCCCTATACAGAAGCGGTGAATCAGTATTCTGCTCCATTCCTTCCTCCAAAGTCTGAAGCGCCTTATCCTTATCGTTCAGCTTCAGATAAATATTGCTAAGACCTACATATATCTCTGGTTCAAAAGGATTTAAAGAAATGGCTTTTTCCAAAAGTTCTGCCGCTTCGGATTCACGACCTGTATGAGCGCATACACAAGATTTCAGACGAAGTACTTCCTCCGATTCATCACCGTTGTGCTGCATCAGCACGTCTGCATCCTTCTCTGCTTCGCCGAACTGCATCATACGGCACAGAACCTGTCCGCGCAAAAGATATGCTTCAAAATAATCATCTTTCAGAGAAATGGCCTGAGTAAGCTGAACTACAGCCTCAAGATAGTTTTCCTGCTTATTGGCCTTTTCAGCCAGAAGATAGTGAGGCATAGCCAGATCTGGAGAGAGCTGAAGAGCCTTGCGGCACTCGCTGTCGGCCATATCGAACTTGCCGGCCTGTATGCATACATCGGCCAAGGAAATATGGTATCCCGGAGTGTCTGGTTCAAGATTGCAAAGAGCTTCCAGATTAGATATAGCTCCGTCAAAATCATTTTTTGACAAACATATACGTGCAATTGCCTGACGAATCTCTGCATCGTCAGTTATTTCCAAAGCCTTTTCGAAACACTTTTCTGCGTAATCAACCTTACCCATGTTGAGAGCACTCAAACCATCGTACTTGAAAACGTCAAAATTGCGTCGATTTTCATTCTGCTTCTTTTCCTCATCAGACTCTTCCTTGCCTGTAAGCAGTGTTTTCAAAAATCCCATATATTTCTGTTTTTAATGTTTATCTTATTAAATCTATTTCGTCGGTCTATTGATTTTCAATCGTCCGAGTTCGGTTTCAATCTCTTCCTCCGCAACCATGTACCGTACAGCCTCATCGAGTACATCTCTGTTCAGAAGAAGTTCATTGAGCTCGACAACCGGATGGAATTCCCCATCGGAAAGAAGCTCGAGTATTTTCTGTCTCGCTTCGGCAACGAGATTTTTCTGCATGTTGAAATCCGAACGTCTCTTCGCACTTATGCAGACATCACACTGCCCGCAATCATCGGTATCCTTTTCTCCGAAATAAGCAAGAAGCATCTTGCTGCGGCAGATGTTTGTTTCGGATACATAATCAATCATACGGCCGATACGTTTGGCATATTCTTTCTTACGGTCATCGTAAACAATATGTGAAAGATATATTCTCTCGGTATCGACACGTGGGCATGTGAACGTTATTGTAGGTGTTCTCCTACCGGGAATGTAGCTTACAACACGATTGGAGTTAAGACGTTTGAGAATTCCGTAAACCAAATCATTCTTAAGTCCGGTCAATCCGGAAAGCAATGTTTCTTCAATATAGACATAGTCGGCAAACACGCCGGTATAATGGCGCAATATTGCCTGCATGACGGCTTCAGCTTCGGAATCGGAATTTTGTATACGATAGAGTTCTTCCTTGGTTGCAAGAAACTTCAGACGTGACTTATAGTCTCTTTCTTCTTCATATCGGATATATCCGGCATTGTCGAGAATCTTAAGCGAACTGTCTGTCTGAACGGCAAATTGCCTGAAAGAACGGCAAAAATCTTCAAGGGAGAAATCGAAGGTCCGACCGCATCCCTCGCCTATGCCGACCTGAAGATAACAGCACACATTTTCGTATGTATTGCGGATATATTCCGGATCTGGATATGTTTCATCTATACGCTTCTTAAGCTGTACACTGTCACGCGGGTTATATAGCATGACGGCATAGGCCTTGTTTCCGTCACGGCCAGCCCTGCCGGCTTCTTGAAAATAAGCTTCGATGGAATCTGGAACATTATAATGGATTACAACGCGGACATCAGGCTTGTCTATTCCCATACCGAAAGCATTGGTTGCAACCATGACACGGTTGCGTCCTCGCGTCCAACTCTTCTGACGAAGATCTTTTTCGGCATCAGTTAAACCGGCATGAAAACTGTCGGCGCTTATACCATTGTCATTTATGAAACGTGCAATTTCGCCTGTGAGCTTGCGGCTTCTGGTATATACAATGGCACTGCCTTCTGTGACACTTTTCAGAATATGCAGCAATTCGCTGGCCTTATCCTCCGTCGAGCGAACAATGTAAGCAATATTCTTTCGCTCAAAACTCATGGAGAATACGTTCTTCTCCTTAAATTCAAGACGCTCCTGTATGTCATCAACAACCTCTGGAGTGGCAGTGGCTGTGAGTGCCAGAACAGGAACATGATAGCTTATGAGATGACGTAGTTTGGAAATATTGAGATATGCCGGACGGAAATCGTATCCCCACTGCGAGACGCAGTGGGCCTCGTCGACAGTTATCATGCATATATCTTTCATGCGCGATATCTTGGCGACAAACATATCCGAAAGAAGTCGTTCGGGAGAAATGTAAAGGAAATTATAATGTCCGTATATACAATTGTCGAGAGCAGAAATCATCTCGTCATGCCCCATACCGGAATAGACTGCAGTGGCCTTAATGCCTTTCATGCGCAGCTGCGAAACCTGGTCCTTCATGAGTGCGACAAGAGGCGTAATGACAATACAGAGTCCCTGCATGACCATTGTAGGGACCTGAAATGTCACAGACTTGCCACCACCGGTAGGCATCAGTCCCAAAGTATCCTTTCCGCTGCCGATGCTTTCTATAATCTGCTCCTGGATACCCCTGAAACTGTCATACCCCCAGTACTGTTTCAATATTTCAAGATATCTGCTCTCCATTACGTATCATTCAGAAGGTTTGATGTCCTCTATCTGAAGCTGTATATCACCACGTTTATGAGAATTCTCTTCTATAGTATAAACAATATCAAACGAGCGCTTGGTCTTTATGTATCTGGCCTGGGCACTTTGGCCGAAAGCTATACCGTTCATGACGTTGTTCGACTTGTTGTCGACAAGCTCAAGCTTTATATGCTCCTGATCGCGTCCGACGACCTTGCTGGTTCCGTAATCATAAACCTGATGAGTACAGAAGATAGGCTTCTTGTTGTCAGGACCGAAAGGACTCATGCGCTTAAGATCGTTGTAGAATCGTGATGTGATGTCCTTGAAATTTATGACAGCGTCTATCTCAATTATCGCATCCGTCTGCTCGGGTTCTATATTCGAACTTACGTATTCTTCGAAACGCTTCTTGAAAAGCTCCACGTTCTCAACCTTCATAGACAATCCTGCGGCATAGGTATGACCGCCGAAATTCTCAAGCAGGTCACGGCACTGCTCTATCGCCCTATAGACATCAAATCCGCTCACGCTTCGCGCAGAACCCGTCACCATATCACCGCTTCGGGTAAGCACAACTGCCGGACGGAAATATATTTCAGTAAGTCTTGAAGCGACAATTCCGATAACGCCTTTGTGCCAATCCTCATTGTAAAGAACTATAGAGTGATTGGTGTCCAGCTTATCCATCTTCTCAACAATGCCGTTGGCTTCCTCTGTCATCTTCTTGTCAAGCTCCTTACGCTCTTCGTTATACTTGTTGATAAGCGAAGCCATTCTCTTTGCACGTGCATAGTCGTGCTCAACAAGAAGAGCAACAGACTCCTTGCCGTTCTGCATGCGTCCGGAAGCATTGATGCGGGGGCCAATCTTGAAGATGATATCGCTCATGGTGATATCCTTTCCCTGAAGTCCGCAGATTTCGATTACAGATTTAAGTCCCACACTAGGGTTGGAATTAAGTTGCCTCAATCCGTAATATGCAAGAATACGGTTCTCTCCCATCACTGGCACGATGTCGGATGCAATGCTCACGGCTACAAGATCGAGCAAAGGAACAAGCATGCTGAAACTTATGCCGTTGTTTTTGGCAAAAGCCTGCATGAATTTGAATCCGACTCCACATCCGGAAAGATGCTTGTAAGGATACGTGGCATCGGGGCGCTTTGCATTCAATATGGCTGCGGCCTCGGGCATAACCTCATCAGGTACGTGATGGTCGCAGATGATGAAATCAATGCCTTTTTCCTTTGCATAGGCAATTTCATCGACAGCCTTTATTCCGCAGTCGAGCACAATCACAAGCTTTACGCCGGCCTCGTAAGCAAAATCTATGCCTTGACGAGAAACTCCATAACCTTCTTCATATCGGTCAGGAATATAATAATCAATGTTGGAATAAAACTGCCTCAAGAATCTGTAAACCAGAGCCACGGCAGTACAACCATCTACATCGTAATCGCCATACACAAGAATGCGTTCCTTGCGTCCCATAGCTTCGTTCAAACAATCGACAGCCTTCTGCATGTCCTTCATCTTGAACGGATCTATGAGTTCATTCAATTGAGGTCTGAAAAAATGCCTTGCTTCTTCGGGCGTAGTAATACCGCGCTCGATAAGCATCCGGCAAATGACGGGATTTACATTTATAGCTCCCGCCAATCTCTCAGCCGCCATTTCCTGTTCCGGTGTAGGAGAAATATAAATCCATTTGTTGTTCATTTTATGTTGTTATTTTTATTTCTTTCGATATATGGGATGAAAAAGCCCTCGGAGACTATCGTATACTGAATCGTACGTACAACTCATGTATATTTCCGCAGATGACGTTGGCTGAGCGACTCTTTACGCCCCATTCTGCCCGCTCCATCCCGAATGCGCTTTTAAAGGCGCATATTAGATTGTAAAGTTATATAAAATGTAATTATTACTTATTTCATTCGATGTTAATTTTGCAAAATTAAACAAGCACGATACACAAGCCATAAATCAAATTGGACAATCAATAATCAATATCTGCTAATCCTTAAACGAATATATGAGAACGAATTACTTCAGAAATAACTTATATGGCATCAGGCAAACGACTAGGAAAGAATTTCAACGGAAATAAAAAAGTTTTTCATCTGTAGTAAGTTTTTCTTTGTTCTGTTATAACAACGTATCGTTATGTTTGCCAACACAGATTTAAGACATTGTTAGTACGGACAGAACTGTTTGTTAAGACAGATTTCATTTATTCTGCTTCTCTGAAATTCAGAACATTACTTACAACTGAAAGAATCAAAAAAGGCATGCAGACGGTTAATAGACATAGAATACAACAAAAAAGGCTGTACCGTGAATGACGATACAGCCTATATGAAAAATGAAGCTTATTTATTAAAGCTTTATTCCAAGCTTCTTTGCAATGTCCTTAGGAAGAGCGTGCTTGTTGACCAAGATGTTCATAGTCTTGTATGCAACGAAAGCCTTTGAAGCATACCAAACGCCGTTATACTTTCCTGCAGGTCCCCAAGAGTTCTTAACCATGAAATACTCTTTTCCTGTCTGGTCCTTTGCGATACCGTAAATAACCATACCGTGGTCGTCAGTAGTTTCCCAGTTATCGTATGCTGTCTGACGCATCTCCTGAGTAACGTTTATTTCAGGAAGAGGACGAGAAGTAAGTTCCTTACGTCTGTCAACAGCTGTAAGTCCAGTCCATCTAGCCATGTCCGAACCAGTGAGCTCAGCGCCTTTGTCTGCATCTGGGCATACAGCTATACCGTCACGTGTAAAGCCGATTTCACTTACGTCTGCTCCCCATGCAAAAGTATATCCGTTGCGGATAGCATTGTCCATCACTTCCATGAACTCGTCAAGCGGAAGGTTGTAGCTCTGTCCCCAACGCCAGTTGTCCTGAACCTCTATTGCAAACTGGCTGTAGAATGGATGATGAGTGAATGAAGTAAGTGAAACATAATCATCCATGTCAAGTCCGAGGCTCTTCATGTATGATTCTGGAGTATATTCCTTGCCCTTGTATGTGAACTTAGCAGGAACTTCTCCAAGATATGTATCCAGAATTGCGTTGAATCCCTTGAACCAAGCTGGAGAGAGTCTCTTCAGGTTGCCTTTTGCAATTGCATTAACGTAAGCAGAGCTTACCGGATCCAATTCGTTGAAGTTAGCAAGAGTGTCTCCGTAAAGAGTTCCTGGTTTCGGCATAGCCTCTTCTGGCATCATACCGTAGTTTCTCATGCAGTAAACAGCATCATAAAAGCTTCCGCCCTGGCTGTATGAGATATCACCATGGAGACGTACGGCAGCCTTTCCACGATCTTCGTAAGTCTTGTGAACAAGATACATTTCGCACAAGTCATATTCGCCTTTGCCCATGCGCAGGAGTTCTGCTTCAAAGAAACCGAGGCTTGAATAAGCCCAGCATGTTCCAGACTGATTCTGGTTCTTTATTGAAGTAATAGGATTCTCCTTTACTGTTGTGAAAACAAAACCTTCATTGTTGGCCTCATTCTTTGCTTCCTGAGCAAACACAGACAACCCCAAAGCGAAAGTTGCCATCGATAATAAAAATCTTCTCATGTTCTTTTATTGTTTATTTTCAGAGTTATAAAAATCCACTTATCTACTTATTATTCGGCTATGAAATTTTCCAATTCGTCTGCGCGGTAAGGTATAACCTTCTCGCCCAACATGCGACAAGAATCATCTGTAATCAGAATATCATCCTCGATACGTATTCCGCCGAAATCCTTATATTTCTCAACTTCATCATAATTGATGAAATCAACGAATTTCTTCTCGCTTCGCCACAGGTCTATCAATGCCGGTATGAAATAGATACCCGGCTCATCAGTCATTACGAATCCCTTCTGAAGCCTGCGTCCGCACCTCAAACAGTTCAATCCGAACTGAGATGAAGGCTTCACTTCGTCATCGAATCCTACATAGTTCTGTCCCAAACCTTCCATGTCGTGAACATCAAGTCCGAGCATGTGACCAAGACCATGAGGCATGAACATTGCATGTGCACCGGCAGCAACGGCTTCGTTCACATCGCCCTTCATAAGTCCCAGTTCCTTAAGTCTGGAAGCCATAAGACGGCAAACATCAAGATGCATGTCTAGCCAGCGGAGTCCCGGACGTGCCTTCTCAATAACCAAGTCATGGCAATCGGCAACAATGTTGTAGATATCACGCTGACGCTGTGTGAAACGTCCGCTGATAGGAGTTGTACGCGTATTGTCGGAACAATAATTGTCATTTGTCTCAGCACCTGCATCGCAAAGCATCAAACGTCCAGCTTCCAAAGGTCTGTCAGACGGATAACCGTGCATAATTTCACCATGCATGGAAAGTATCGTCTGGAATGAAACCTTGCATCCGCGACCGCAAGCTATGCCTTCAAGCACACCTGCCAGATACTGCTCAGTGACTCCATGACGGCATCCCTTCATCGCAGCTGTGTGCATATCATATCCTATAGCACATGCACGCTCAATCTCGGCAACTTCCTCATCGCTTTTTACAGCTCGGAGGTCAACAACGGCCTTGATAAGTTCAACAGAAGCATTCTCGCGTGTTGCCAAAGGATGCATGCCCAACAGGTCACTAATCTGAATCATTGTATCGTGGCGATAAGGAGGCAGATAATGCACCTTTCTACCGCTTCGGCATGCGTCAGAAACAAGATCCTTAAGTTTAGCCATGGGTGCAGAGCCAGCAACGCCGACCGATGCAGCCAATTCACTTACTGAATCAATGCTTCCATACCATATTATATCATCAATATCAATGTCATCACCAAAGATATATTCCTTGTCGTTGTCTATGTCTATAACACCGACAAGTCCTTCGCGCTGCAATCCGAAGAAATACAAGAAACAACTGTCCTGACGATATTTGTAAGCATTAGCAGGATAGTTTGATGGAGCATCATTGTTTCCGAATATAACAACTATGCCGTTTCCAACCTTGTTTTTCAGATTTTTGCGGCGTTCTACATAAGTTTCTTTTGCAAACATATAGCAATCACTTTTGTTCTTGAACGCACAAATTTAATCATTAAATACGAAAACTTGACAAAAGTATGACATTTTAGCTACAATTTATAAGGAAATACTAATAATCGGATACTAAATACATACACATTGATACACGAAGAATACATTATCGACAAAATCTGACACGCCCAAACCAACAAACAACATGAATTACTAAACGACTTGCAACCGCACAATAAACGAACACATATATATATAAAACAGGAGCAGCCCCTTGAGGACTGCTCCCGAAAATTTATCTGTCAAGCAAGTACAAACTTGCCTTCAGTCATCAGATTTCTTCAGAATAATCGATTTTGCTCATACGTACGTATGTTGCATAGCGACGCTGAGCTGCCTTCTTGGCTGCATCGAAGAGTTCCTGAGCTTCAGCTGGCTTAACCTTCTTGAGTGAAAGGTAACGAACCTCACCATCAAGGAATGCCTGGAAGTTATCCCAGTTAGGAGCCTTAGAATCGAGCTGGAACGGATTCTTGCCTTCAGCCTCGAGACGTGGATCATAACGCCACAAGTGCCAGTAACCGCACTCAACAGCCTTAGCCTCTTCAGCCTGGCTCTTGCCCATACCGCCCTTAGCCTTAAGACCGTGGTTGATACATGGAGCGTAAGCGATAACCAAAGATGGACCAGGATAAGCCTCAGCCTCACGGATAGCCTTCAGACACTGAGCATTGTCAGCACCCATAGCAACCTGTGCTACGTAAACATATCCGTAAGTAGACTGCATGAGTCCGAGATCCTTCTTAGAGATACGCTTACCACCAGCTGCGAACTGAGCGATAGCACCTATAGGAGTAGCCTTTGAAGACTGACCACCTGTGTTAGAGTAAACCTCTGTATCGATAACGAAGATGTTGAGGTCTTCACCTGATGCAAGTACGTGGTCGAGACCGCCGTAACCGATATCATAAGAAGCACCGTCACCACCGATAATCCACTGTGAACGCTTAGTCAGATAGTGAGTGAGTTCAGCGAGCTGTGCACATGTAGGGCAACCGTTGCGCTTTCCTTCGAGAATCATCGGAGTAAGCTTCTCAGCAGCCTTTCTTGAAGCATCAGCATCATTCATTCCGTCAATCCACTCCTGAGCTGCAGCCTTGAATTCAGCAGGTACGTTCTCGTTAGCCATTTCGCCTTCAAGCATAGTCTTGATGCGAGCACGCATCTTCTTGTTGGCGATTGTCATACCAAGACCATATTCGCAGAAGTCTTCGAACAATGAGTTAGACCAAGCTGGACCCTGTCCCTTAGCGTTCTTTGTATATGGAGTTGAAGGTATTGAACCTGAGTAGATAGAAGAACATCCTGTAGCATTTGCAACCATCTCACGGTCACCGAACAACTGGCTGATGAGCTTAACGTATGGAGTTTCACCGCAACCAGAGCAAGCACCTGAGAACTCAAACAATGGAGTTGCAAACTGAGAAAGACGTGGATTAGACTTAACGTCAACGAGGTTCTGCTTAGAAGTAACATTCTTCACGCAGTAATCCCAGTTAGCAGCCTCGCCAAGCTGAGTCTGAAGCGGAGCCATCTTGAGAGCCTTCTCGCCCTTCAATCCTGGACATACGTCAACACAGTTGCCGCATCCGAGACAGTCCATAACGTCAACCTGGATTCTCATCTGCATACCCTTGAGCTGTGCAGGAGCAATGATTGTCTTCTTTGCAGCATCGAGACCTGCAGCTTCCTTCTCATCCATAGCGAATGGACGGATTGCAGCGTGAGGACAAACGAATGCACACTTGTTGCACTGGATACAGTTGTCGGCATTCCATTCAGGAACGAAAGCTGCAACGCCTCTCTTCTCGTAAGCGGCAGTACCCTGCTCCCAAGCACCGTCTTCGTATCCCTTATATGCAGAAACAGGGAGAAGATCACCGTTCTGAGCATTGATAGGACGAACAAGGTTGTTGATGAAGTCAGGATCGTTGTTAGCCTCAGCCTTCTCGTCTTCGAGATTAGCCCATGCAGGATCAACATCCAACTTCTTGTATTCGCCACCGCGGTCAACAGCAGCATAGTTCATGTTTACAACATCCTCACCCTTCTTTCCGTAAGACTTGACGATGAACTTCTTCATCTGCTCAACAGCAAGGTCTACTGGGATAACCTCTGTGATGCGGAAGAAAGCAGACTGGAGGATTGTGTTTGTACGGTTTCCGAGTCCGATTTCCTGAGCAATCTTAGTAGCGTTGATGTAGTAAACAGTTATATTCTTCTGAGCGAAATAACGCTTAACATTGTTTGGCAGATTGTTTGCAAGCTCCTCACCGTCCCAGATTGTATTGAGAAGGAATGTTCCGTTTTCGCGCAAACCGCGTGTCACGTCGTACATACGGAGGTAAGCCTGAACGTGGCAAGCAACGAAGTTAGGAGTCTTGATCTGATATGTTGAACGTATAGGTGTATCACCGAAACGGAGATGTGAACAAGTGAAACCTCCAGACTTCTTTGAGTCATAAGAGAAGTAAGCCTGACAATACTTGTTTGTATTGTCACCGATGATCTTGACAGAGTTCTTGTTAGCACCTACAGTACCGTCAGCACCGAGTCCGAAGAATTTAGCCTCGAATATGCCTTCGCCTCCGAGAGCCTTCTCCTCTTCGAGAGGAAGTGAACGGAATGTAACATCATCGATAACACCGAGAGTGAAACGATCCTTTGGAGTAGGAAGCTGCAGGTTGTCGTATACGCTGAGAATCATTGTAGGAGTAACGTCTGCAGATCCGAGACCGTAACGTCCACCAACGATGAGCGGAGCATTTTCCTTTCCGTAGAATGCATCCTTAACATCGAGAAGCAATGGTTCGCCGCTTGCTCCTGGTTCCTTTGTACGGTCAAGAACAGCTATGCGCTTGCAAGATGCAGGAACTGCAGCCAAGAGGTGTTCAACAGAGAATGGACGATAAAGGTGTACAGAAACCATACCGTACTTCTTTCCGTTTGCGTTAGCATAATCGATAGCCTCGCGAGCAGCCTCTGTAGCAGATCCCATAAGGATGATTACATATTCAGCATCCTCAGCACCGTAATAGCTGAACAACTTGTATTCACGGCCTGTAATCTTTGAAACCTCCTTCATGTACTCTTCAACTACACCTGGAACAGCATCGTAGTAAGGGTTGCATGATTCGCGATGAGCGAAGAATGTTTCAGGGTTTTCAGCCATACCCTTTGCCTGTGGATGTTCTGGGCTGAGAGCACGTGCTCTGAACTCATTGATAGCATCCATGTCTACGAGCGGACGGAGATCCTCCTGATCGATTTCTTCAATCTTCTGGTACTCATGTGAAGTACGGAATCCATCGAAGAAGTTGATGAAAGGAACACGGCTCTTGATAGCAGAAAGATGTGCAACTGCAGAAAGGTCCATAACTTCCTGTACAGAACCTTCACAGAGCATTGCGAATCCTGTCTGACGGCAAGCCATCACGTCGCTGTGGTCACCGAAGATACAGAGTGAATGACTTGCAACTGTACGTGCAGAAACGTGGAACACGCTAGGAAGCAACTCACCTGCAATCTTGTACATGTTAGGGATCATAAGAAGAAGTCCCTGAGATGCAGTAAATGTAGTAGTGAGAGCACCTGCCTGCAATGAACCGTGAACGGCACCTGCGGCACCAGCCTCAGACTGCATTTCCTCAACGAGGACAGTGTCGCCGAACAAGTTCTTGCGGCCGGCAACAGCCCACTCATCTACGTGCTCTGCCATCGGAGATGACGGAGTGATAGGATAGATGGCGGCAACTTCTGAGAACATGTAAGCTACATGTGCAGCTGCCTGGTTACCATCACACGTAATGAATTTCTTTTCTTTGCTCATACTGTGTTTTTGTTTATTGGTTTAACTAGCTCTTATTACTTATTTATAATGTAATTCTATTCTCTTTCATTCCGTTCTCACCATATCGCAATCCGGTGCTTGACTAAATCAATACAAGAAACCGAACAGCCACAAAGGTATCTGATTTCCTCGTCCGACGTGCGCATGATTCACAGCAAATATTGTTTTTGATTTGCTTTTGAGCGAAGTGGCATGTTCTATTATTCTGAATTCCTTATCATCATCTATAACAAGTGTTCCCAGATTCTTGCCCTTCGCCACCCTGTGATCCTTCCACATCGTATTGCAGAAGAAAGCCTCAAGCTGATCGAATTCGTCAAAGCGCATAGGATAGAAACTATGCATCAGATTTGGATTATGGAGCAGGATTCTCGCCGGTTTCTTCGGAAATGATTCACCTTTCTTATATATCATGTTTACCAGACGCGCATCCTTTAGATATTCAATATAATGCATCACCGTTGCTCTCGACATGTCCAGTTCTTTCGCGAGCAGGCTTACATTAGGTGCCTTGAGTTCTCCGGTTGTCAGCAGATAAAAAAGTTTCTTGATCTTTGCAAGATATTTCAGTTCGATCTGCTTTATTATAAGGATATCCACCTCAATCATCATATTCATGGTTTTCAGCAGATTCTCCGAATAATTTCGTTTTTCAAGAAAGAACGGATAAAATCCATGATGCAGATAATCGTTGAAATACTTGTACGGGTCAGTCTTTTCAACTATCTCCGCCGCAATCTTCTCATGATTCTCGATTATGTCATCAAGGCTGTGATGTCCAAAGTTCAGTCCGGATTTCAGATTAAGATATTCTCTGAAAGAAAATCCACGCAGGTTATATGTATTTACAATACCCTTAAGTTCGTCATACTCGCCTATGTGGTCAACCGATGATGTAGTGAATACTATTTTCAGTCCAGGATACTTATCATGGCACTCGCGCATTTGCTTGCTCCAATCTGTAAGCTTGAAAGCCTGGTCAACCAAAAGCACCTTTCCGCCGGTATGATAGAATTCGTCCGCAAAAGCCGTCAGACCTATTGTCTGTATATAGAAATTGTTTGTATTGACATACAGACACGAACGGTCACCTTCCGCAAACTTCTCTTTTGCATACTGAAGAAGAAAAGTTGTTTTTCCGACTCCTCTGGTTCCCTTTATGCAAATAAGACGTTTATTCCAATCAATTTCGTCCATAAGGTCACGCCTGACTGGAGCATTAAGATGCCCTATAAGATATTCATGTGTCCGGAAAAACGACTCCATCGGCCTATTTATTATTTTTACAAACGTTTATACGGCAAAGTTAGTTTTTTTAATAATAAATGCAAACCCGACTTTACAAAAAAATCTGCATTAGTGAAGTTTTGGCAACAAAAAGCCTTCAGCTCCTGCCGGGAAACCTTTTAAGAAGTTTGCGATACACAAAAGTCATGGCAGGAACAAGAAAAACTACAGCCGCAATCCACGCTGAAGGATCACCTATGCACACGCCGGCAAATCCCAAGGCCGGCACAACCCAAAGGCTTACAAACACCCTGGCAACCATTTCGAAAACGCCGGACATCATGGAAAGTTTGGTGAAGCCCACTCCCTGAAGCGAATAGCGCAATATGCACAAAATTCCCAATACAATATAAAATAAACATGAAAAATGCAGAAACTGCACGCTCTTTTCAACAATTTCCGTTTCATAAGAATACACAAACAGCTCCGTCATGTTTCTTGCAAACATATAAAGAATCACCATCGTAAAGGCCGTATAGAGTGCAGCCATGCCTATTGACGATTTTATGCCCTGCCATATTCTTGAAATCTTGCGCGCCCCCAGATTCTGCCCGCAATAAGTAGCCATGGCCACACCCAGATTCTCGAAAGGACAGATGAAGAACATCTTTATCCGCATGGCGGCCGTAAAGGCTGTGACACATACCGTACCCAAAGCATTGTTCGAACTCTGCAGCATCATGCTTCCTATTGCCGTAATGGAGAACTGAAGTCCCATAGGAACACCCATACCGCAAAGAATAAGCATGTTTCTCCTATTCAGTTTTTCATCATACTTTTCAGGACGCAGAATAGGAAAACCGTGATGCATATATATCCAGCACAAAGCGGCAGATACACCTTGCGAAAGAACCGTAGCAGCTGCTGCGCCCTCGGGGCCCCAACCGAAAACAGTGATGAACACAATATCAAGTACCACATTCAACACAGCAGCCACAAGCAGAAACCAGAACGGCGTACGGCTGTCGCCCATAGCACGCATTATGCTTGCCAACATATTATATATCATCGTAAACGGAATGCCCAGAAAAGTTATTAGCAGATATTTGTACGCATCGTCAAATATATCTTCAGGCGTCTGCATCCAAAGCATTATCTGCCGGCACAGCAACGAAGTTACGGCACTTATAAGAACAGACATGACTGCAACCAGGAAATAAGCATTGTAAACAAACGAGCGCATTTTGCCATAGTTGCCGGCACCGAACTGCTGCGCAACAGGAATACCAAATCCGCCGGTGCAACCGTTGCAGAACCCTATAATCATAAATATAACTGACGTACTTGCACCGACTGCGGCCAACGCATTCATTCCTAAATAATGCCCCACAATCGCGGCATCAATAAGACTATATGCCTGCTGGAGCAGATTGCCCAACATCAATGGTACAGCGAAGGAGAGGATAAGTTTCGTAGCTCCTCCTTCTGTCATGTCCTTAACCATAATAACAAAACCTTTTACCTTATCTGAATGACTGGTGCATCCAATGATACACACAGACAGACACACCTTTACAACCTTAAAACGTGTCTGCAAATATACGCCGCTTTGAAGTGTTTTTATTCTATCTTTGCAAAAAATAACCTTACACAATCCAGCACAGTTATTCTCACAAACGCACTCATCGCATGAAACGCATACACATATTCAACTGCTCAAACGACATGGCACTTGCATCAGGATTATCGCAATACCAGCCACCCAAGCACATTTCGCAGATGGAAAAAGCTCTTGACTTCCTGCCTGCATGGTGGGCGGAAAACGGCGATGCAGTCATTGTCGACGACCCTGATAAGGCAAGAGAATTCGCATCATCCCTGGGAACCACCATTCCCGACATACATTTTATCGGATGGGACGAAGGTTACAGAAAACTCAAATCTTTGTCAGATACACAATACACACCGTCACCGTGGGGATGGAGCAAGGCCATTGCATCGCGCCTCAAAAGATGGGGCTTGCCCGAAAATGCCATACCCGACACAGACAGGCTTGAAAAAATGCGCGAACTCTCTTCGCGTGAATACGCCGTAGGAGTACTCAAAAGACTGGCAAAAGAAGTTTCCGAACACAGCCAGATGGAAACACCTCCCATGATTGCCTGCACATCCATCGAACCCATACGCACATTTATTGAACAATCACCATGGCCGTCAATACTCAAATCACCATGGTCTAGTTCGGGACGTGGAATATTGACTGTTGAAAACGGATGGAATGAATCTGTCGAAAAATGGTGTACTGGAGTTTTGTCGCGGCAGAAAAGCGTCATTGCCGACCGGCTCTACGACAAAGAACTTGACTTTGCACTCGAATTCAACACAAACGAGAATGGAAAAGTCGACTGTCTCGGATATTCCATATTCAATGCGGCATCGTCAGGACAATACACGGGCAACCTCATTGCACAGCAGGACAAGCTCGCATCCTTACTTCACGATTCAGGAATACTGCCTGAGACGCTCCATAGCCTGAAATCATTTTACATCAACGAATTCTCCCACTCTCTATACCCCATGTATACAGGTCCAGTAGGAGTTGACATGATAATATGCAAAGGCGAAAAGCCCACCATACATCCATGTATAGAAATAAACCTGCGCATGAACATGGGCATTGCGGCCATACATCTTGCAAAACGCCTCACACTCCCTATCTGCGACACAGTCCTATTGACACCGCCTGGAATAAGCTCCACATTTACGGCATCTGTAACCAACGGCAGACTTACAATGTTCGCACCTCAGAAGCAATAATAAAGGGATGCTATACAACGACCGCATCCCAAAGAATACAAACAAATAACAATATCAGATCATCTATGAAAATCGCCCTTTGATTTCACCAATACGACCTTCAGTCTTTCATCATCAAGCATTTCGCGCCCCTCAGGCAGACACACAAGCTCCAGTTGCGTAGTACGGTGTTTCCATGTCAGCAAATCAATATCAGCATCGACACTCTCGCTGACATCATCGTACCACCATCCAGGAAACGACAAAGCTCTGACATTTCCGGTACGGGCCACCATGTTCAAGTAATCCATACAACTGTCAATCTCTTCTTCATCCAGTTTGGAAGGTTTTGGGAAATCCACGTACATCGAAGTATAATACCCCTCATCGGTAAAAGCATCAAGCGACCTCCAGTCACGGCTTTCCACTATCAGCTGTCCCTTCTCTATACCATACTCCGATGTCAGCGAATCCAGATCGTCCAGCATCTCATCAGCATTATCTCCATTAAGATTCTTCACATCAAGCCACATGTGTCCGTCACTTTTCGACATGTAGTTAAAAAAAGAATCCAGCGGGAGCTTGAACGTTGTATCAGCGTCATGCGTGACATCAAAGATGCCGTTGTCGCGATACACCACATCGATTTCCACATTGGGATAATCCTCAATCTTCTCTCTCAACTTCTCCATAGAATTGCATCTGTGAAGCCAAAGCTTGTCTTCATGTTTGCCCATTTCGAAAACGGCATTCCATGCAATCCACGCCGCTATTGCCAACACCAGAACAACAACGACAACCAAAATCTTACGTTTCATGCCGATATGATTGGCACCGTAAATCAAAGTTTAGAAAGACATCCCCAATAGGACAATTTTGATGACCAAAAGGAAAAATTCCGACAAAGAAAAACGACAGAGCCCAACAAATTCGTTGAATTCTGCCGTTCAATATAATAATCAGATATAATACAACAAAGTATATGTAACGAATGAAAACAATTCAGTACATCACACCTACTCTCCCATCACAGGCAATATAGCTGTACCTATGCATCCGTCTGGCATCTGAATGTTAAGGAGAGCACACACCGTAGGTGCTATGTCAGTAATGTTCACTCTTGCATTCGTCTTGCCGTGACCTACACCCCATCCCATGAACAAAAGCGGAATGTGCGTATCACACGGATTCCACACACCATGCGTCGTACCCTTGTTGTCTGATGCCGAACCGACCTCATACCATCCCGGCTGAAGTATAAGCTGTATGTCACCGCTGCGCAGACGATTGTAGCCATTGATGATACGCTCCTTTATAATAGAAGGTACGCTCGAACCACATATATTTTCCATGTCGACAACGTAAGCAAACTCCTTGTATCCGCGCAAGAACTTCACAGCCTCTGTTCTCACAGTCTCAAAATCGAGTCCGGCTTCCGCAATTTTGTTTTTATCGAAGAAAACCTGATAGTTCATAACATACTTAACAAGCTTGTCCTGACCAAATTTATCCGCTAGATGTTTCTGAAGTGCACCGCTCAACTTACCGGTAACCCATCCGTCGGCAGGCATGCCGTTGTCCTGCATGAACTTGAAGTTATGCGATGCCGCATGATCGGCTGTAAGGAACACTGTGTAATTTCCCTTTCCCACCTTGCTGTCGAGCATCGTGAAGAAATCTGCAAGACTCTTGTCAAGTCTGAGATAAGCATCTTCCGTCTCCACTGCGTACGTTCCGAACTGATGACCTATATAGTCAGTCGTTGAGATGCTCACAGCCAGCAAGTCTGTAATATTGTCCTGTCCCAGCTTCTCGCCCTCAATCGCCGCCTCAGCCATTTCCAATGTCAGCTCTGCACCTTGAGGAGTAGTGCGTATGATGCCATATCCTTTTTTGCGGAACAGCGAATCAGTGTTAAGCGGAAGAACAGGAGCTGCACCGCCCGACCATGATTTTTCGTAAGCAGACATATCGGCAGTACTTTCCACGTAAGTATCCATCGGATACATCGCCGTCCACCCCTCTTTCAGCAGATCGCGTGCCATATCCTTCTTGTTGAAATCCTCAACCCACTTAGGCAGCTTGTCCATATAATAGGTACTGGTTATGAACTTTCCCGAAGCATCGTCAAACCAGTATGCCCCGTCGGCGCCATGCCCGGCAGGCAATATAGATGCCCTGTCCTTCAGCGAAACGCCGACAACTTTTCCACGGAAGTTGGTAGCCAGCTTCAGTTCGTCGCCTATAGTCGTAGCCAACAGGTTGCGGGGCGACATTTTTCCAGCATCGTTCTTGCCACCCACAGTGTTCTCCCCTGCATCATAAGTACAGTAAACCCTCTTGCCGTCAATGCAGAAGTCGTTGGCAGCAATGCCGTGCACAGACGGAACACTGCCTGTATATATCGAAGCATGTCCAACGGCCGTATACGTCGGAATATAATTGAGCATAGTGTTGCTGCAGCTGAATCCTTCATTCATAAGCCTCTTGAAACCGCCCTCGCCGAAACGATCACCGTAGCGGTAAAGATAATCCCATCTCATCTGATCAACCACAATGCCCACAACCAGTTTGGGCCTCTCAACAGCCATCGCACCGACAGCCGTACAAAAACCGGCGGCCAATACCGCAGTTTTAATAAAGTTCGCCATATTCCGTTATAATATTTTTATAATGCACATTTTTTGTTTCATGCCGTAAATATACACCTATTTTGTTAAGGTTTTATTTCAAACATATTTTTTAAACACAAAAGCACAAACACGCAAACGCAGAAACAGAAATCAGCTATTGCACCCTCGTCAACAACCGATAATTTTCCAGCATTCAAAAAATTTCTACTTTTGTGTAGTTTTTCCAGCATCACTTGCGTCTAACGGTTCAAAAAGACAACATAATTCAACATGGAAACATTGGATACAAAATTTACACAAATGGTCAAGGAGCATAAAGACACCGTATACACCGTGTGTTTCATGTTCTCGAAAGATTCCGATGAAGTCAGCGACCTGTTTCAGGAAGTACTCATCAATCTTTGGAAAGGCTACGAATCCTTTCAGAACCGCAGCGGCATCGACACATGGATATGGAAAGTCAGCTTCAACACCTGCATTTCCTATGAACGGAAGAAGAAACGTACCAGCCTGCCGCTGAACATGTACATCAACCTCTTTGAAGACAAGGACGAAGACTCTCGGCAGATCCGTCAACTCTACGACCGCATCCACCGCCTAAAGCCCTTCGACCGAGCCATCGTACTGCTGTGGCTCGAAAACATGAGCTACGAAGAGATAGGCTCCATCGTCGGCATCTCTGTCAAAAATGTTTCAGTGCGTCTGTACCGCATCAAGGAAGAATTGAAAAAAATGTCGAACCGCTAAAAACGCATCACTATGGAAAAGTATCAAGATAGTTTCGAATTGGAAGAGATGAAACAACAAATCCGAATTCTGAAAGAGAAACTCGCCAAAGAGACCATCATCAACGAAAAGATGATAATGCAGTCAATCCGCGAAAAGCTTTCCTATATCAATCGGAAAAACAGAATCATCTATATCATACTCCCCTTGGCCCTCATCTACTGCAACGCTTTCTTCATCATGCGGAACTATTCATGGATGTTCTGCATCGCCACATCCCTATTTCTCATTGCCGCCGGTGTGTTCCAGATATACAGCCACAGAGGACTGGACATAAAGGAGATATCCACCGACAACCTTGTGAACGTAAGCAAGGCTCTTATCCGCATGAACCGCCTCGGTTTGAAATGGCTCTTATTCGGCATCCCTTTCGCCCTTCTCTGGATTGCATGGTTCGTCATCGAGAGTTGCCCGAAAGATGGAGGAAAGGCTAGCTGCATCGGCGGGGCCGTTGGTTTTGTTGTTGGAGCCATAGTAGGATTGATGCATCTAAGAAACGTACGACGCAAAGCAAAAGACGCAATCCACGACATTGAAGAATACACACGTGAGAACTAACCTTCTCACCTATCGGCAACACTCTAACAAAATGACCGGAAGCCTTCTGCATCACAGCAGAACACTTCCGGTCAAAACTCGAATGCCCTCGCACACAAGGCAAGGTGCATCATCTTATCTCATCCAAATTTTTCTGAATTTCCTCATCAGCCAGTTCAAAGTCGCAGAGCTTTCCTTCGAGGAACGAATCGTATGCCGTCATATCGATCAATCCGTGTCCTGAGAGGTTGAACAGAATCACCTTCTGTTCGCCCGACTCCTTGCACTTCTCAGCTTCTCTCACAGCTGCGGCAATTGCGTGACAGCTCTCAGGAGCAGGCACAATGCCTTCCGCCTTGGCAAACATCACTCCTGCCTTGAACGACTCCAGCTGCTGAATGTCCATCGCCTCCATAAGGTTGTCCTTCAGGAGCTGCGAAACAATTGTTCCCGCACCGTGGTATCTCAGTCCTCCGGCATGAATGTTTGCCGGCGAGAAATTGTGTCCGAGAGTGAACATCGGCAGCAGAGGAGTATATCCAGCCTCATCGCCGAAGTCATACATGAACTGTCCTCTTGTCAGCTTCGGACAACTGGCAGGTTCGGCTGCAACAAAACGCGTCTTCTTTCCTTCCAATATGTTGTGGCGCATGAACGGGAACGATACACCGCCGAAGTTGCTTCCTCCACCGAAACAGCCTATAACGACATCCGGATACTCGCCCGCCATCTCCATCTGCTTCTCGGCCTCAAGACCTATGATTGTCTGATGCAGAGTCACGTGGCTCAACACCGAACCGAGCGTATACTTGCAGTTTTCCCTGCACATCGCAGCCTCGATGGCCTCCGATATGGCAGTACCCAGCGAACCCGAATAGTCAGGATATTTTTCAAGAATTGCACGTCCGGCATTTGTTGTGTTCGACGGCGAAGCATACACGTCCGCACCAAAAGTATGCATGATGCTGCGTCTGTAAGGCTTCTGCTCGTAGCTCACCTTAACCTGAAACACTGTAGCCTTCATGCCGTACAAGCTTGCCGCATAAGCCAGAGCCGTACCCCACTGTCCAGCACCCGTCTCCGTCGTCACCTCTGTCACTCCCTGCATCTTGCAGTAGTAAGCCTGTGCCAGCGCCGAATTGAGTTTGTGGCTTCCCACCGGCGACACCGACTCGTTCTTGAAGTAAATGTGTGCCGGTGTATCCAGCACCTTCTCCAATCCGTACGCTCTCACCAGCGGTGTGCTTCTGTAGAATTTATACTGTTCGCGAACCTCCTCCGGAATGTCTATCCATGCATTCTCCATGTCAAGTTCCTGACGGCACACTTCCTCCGCAAATATCGGATACAAGTCTTCAGCCTTAAGCGGTTCACGTGTTTTCGGATTGAGCGGCGGCATCGGTTTGTTCACCATGTCCGCCTGTATGTTGTACCACTGCTCCGGAATATCCTTTTCCTGCAGTATGAATCTTTTCTGTTTTGCCATGTTTTTCACTTTATTTATGTTACAAAATCAAATATTCATCGCAAATATAGTATAAAAATGATACAACAAACAAATATTTTGTAACATTTCATCACATTTTCACACCTTCACGCATCAAAACAGCCAATCGCCGGCCATCAGAGCCAAACGCCATGCGCCACGTCCGCCCTGCGCTGTATACCATCTGAGCAAATGCATGAGAACCTTTGTTCCATATCTTGGCACAAGCTTATCCATGCCCCATCTCATGCACAAGGACGAATCATCCCCTGCACCTTCTCTTTTCATCATGCCAGAAGCGATGGCACACCTCATTGCCAGCACCGCCGTAAGCTTGCCTTGTCTCTTCACGCTCATCTCTGCACGCTCTATGTCCTCGCGCACAGCCTCAAGCGCTTTCATAATCCATTCCGTCCTCGACGAATACCCCGTACCGGTAATGCTGTCGGCATGCACATACACGCTGTGGAAAGGTCCACCGCCCATGCGCCTTATGAGCGGGCGGTTCAGCAATATGCGCACACCCAGCTCCCAGTCGCTCCACGTGCGCAATCTCTCGTCCCATCCGCCTATGGCCCTCAGCCACTCCGTTCTGAACACCACTGCCTGCGTCGACAGCATCGCACTCAGCATCTGTCCCTCGGGAGCAAACCCGACCACGCTGCGCCGCTCGCGCCTCACTCCGTCGACCACCTCGCATGTCCTGACCACCAGCACGTCCGTATCGCCGTGTTCCGAAATTTCCTTTATCACATCGCCTACGAATCCCTCCGACATGTCGTCGTCCGAATCGAAGAAATACACATATTTTGTCCGGCACAGGCTTAAACCGCAGTTGCGAGCCATCGACGAGCCGGCCCTTTTCTCCTCGGCCATCACAATGTGCACGGCACATTCCGAACCGCACTCCTGCGCCACTTCGCGGCAAATCTCTGCACCGCCATCGTCCGACCCGTTGTCCACAAGAATCAGGTCAAATCCTCCTCTGCATCCCTGAGCCACAATGCTCCTCAGCGAACGTACCAGATACTCGCGCCTGTTTCTGTACGGCACAATCACCGTCAGCAGTCTCTCAACCTCTTCTCCTCCTGCTCTTTCCATCATTTATCCGTCTGCAATATCTTATACCGTCAGTCATATTCCTCATAAGAGGTAGCGGATTCACTCCGCGCCTGACAAAATATCCAAAAGCTTCCTTCGCACACCTGAACGCCGCGCCGAACGTCCCGTAGCGATAGCAGAACACTGCACCCTTAGAGCGCTGCACCCTCACATTGTCCAGAAAGTGCCCGCCAGTTGTGTCGCCGTCAGTCTCGACCACAGTTTCCGGAAAATAAACAATCCGCAGGCCCGCACCGACAGCATCCGAGAGGAATACATCCTCTTCGCCTGAAGCCAGATACTCCGACCCCAAGCCGAAATGCTCGTTGAAGCGCACGCCCCTTGCCAGCGCCCTGCGCCTGACGGCCATCTCCCACGAACTGGCGTATGTCCACCGCGGAGCACTCGCCCATTCGCATGCCGTTTCCGGATAACGCTTCAGCCAGTGCCCCTCATGGCTCTTGCCACGAAACAGCGCAATGTCTACATCCCTGTTCGAAGCAAACGTCCTCTGCACGGCATCGAAATACCTGTCACGATAGCGCGAGTCGTCATCCGCCACCAGCACAATGTCGCCCGACGAATTGTCGAAAGCATGATTACGGTTCACCGACAAACCTCGCCCCGCCAGCGCAACAATCTTCACATCCGCACGCCTTTTCAACATTTCGGGAACAGCCTCCAGCCACTTCTTGTCCGTATACTGGAAAGACACCAGATAGCGGACATCTCCGCGAACCGTAGGCGACAGCACATCGGGAACACGCCTTATGCCCTCGTCAACCGTACATATAAGAACTTCTATATTTTCCTTTACTTCCATCGGCCAAACTGTTTTACCGGCTCCGTCGCCATGCCGTGCATCGCTATGATGCACACACCGCTCCGACCGTACTTTGACGGAAACAAAGGTAACAAAAAACTATCATGATTTTGAAAAACTATGCACACACCTGTTCCACACAACACAAAAAAACAAATCGTCAACCTCCGCAAACCGGCACAATGCCAACACATCATCACCTACCGTACAATAAAAAAATGCAGACCCTTCTCACGAAGAACCTGCATCACCTTAAATCTAAATACTTTGATTAATGTGTGAATTAATTTATTGTGTGTGCGCAAATGTACACATTTATATAATACGTACAAAACTTTTTGCTGTTTTTTTATATTTTTTTCGACTTTAAGCATATTTTCAAGGAAACAGAACACCTCAATACCACACCTAAAAGTAAAAGATATAGAACTTCGCCCCACAACACATAGTTGATCTTAAAGCTATGCATCCACTTACCTGAGGATAGTTGAAAACCACTATGTCATCATGTTTTAACCCGCGTAAACCGTTCATGCATAATATCAGAATTATATTGAGTAAAGAATGCACATTGTTTATAGATCATATATCATTTAAGATCGTATGATGTTATTGAATTATCTGCTTTCAGAGGGAGTTCCAGTTATTAGTTCATCCGTTTTTATGTAATACAGTGTATCGTCCATGTACGATGTGGTATATAGTATTTTGTTTATGCCATCCACTGCAATCTCGTCAATGCAATGCTTTGTGATGATCTTACTGACAAGACGGCCCTCCCAGTTGAAGATGTATATCTGGTTCTTACAAGGAACCTCGCGTACCTTACTTTCTGTTTTTCCATAAAACACAGTGTAAATGTAGTTGTCATCAGCACATATACGTGCGAAATATTGCTTTAGTTCTTTTCTGGTTTCTAAGTCGGACAAACTCATATTCTCATTCATTCGGTAGCCTGCAACAGCTTTACTTTTGGTGTCGACAATATTCAGTTGCGGCACATGCAGCATAGCTTGTGCTATTTTGCTTCCGTCTGGTTTCATCACGTCATGAGAATAGAAAAATGTTTGCGGTAGAACTTTTGTTTGCTTGTTGACAATGCTTTTTTTGAAAATGTGTATATCAGATATTTTTTCCCCGTTTCTCAAATCCCTTATTTGGTAATAAGGCAATGACGCATTGTGTTTATTTATTGGAGCGGCTGCGGCCTTGGCATATAATGTACAGCTATCCTTTATGAAATATTCTTTAAAACAGGCTCCTCGGTTTTCTTTTTCCCTTGGCATTTTAATTTGCTTTTCTATAATTGTTGATTTGCCTGCAAGGCTTTTGGTTATGTTCCAAACGCTCACCGATTCTTTGTTCGCATCATATATCAATGTCTTCAGCTCGTTTTTTTCTGTGTAGAAATTCCAAATAGGTCCTACAGCAATGAATTCTTCAGGTCCGTTTCCTTTTCCAACGAATTGTCCCAATTCGTCAAACGTACGACAATTAAACAGTTGGAACCATTGCGATTGTAATTTTGGATTCATAAAAAGTGCAAGTGAATCGTGTATGGCAAGATACCCAAAATTAGAACCTTTCAATGTGATTTTCTTGAATTCCACCTCTTTCTCCGGTGCATGTTCATCAATGCTGATGATTTCTCCATTGAAAATGTCGGTATCCTGACTTTTACTGTTGCAGGAGACCAATGCTAATGTGATGTATCCTACTAATGCTGTCAAAGCTATGGTTTTTGCCAATATATTCTTTTTCATATTTCTATATTATTAAATACGTTTATAACTTTTTTCTATTTAGCTTATGGGACAAGCGAAATATATCCATTGCCTTTTGCATAGTATCCTATGAATCGACTGCTTTAATATTTTTACACTACGCATACCAACGACTTTCACCTCCTCCCTTACTATTTTTATGTTGTAGATTATATATTAACGTAAGTTCGACAAATTGTGAATGCTTTTCAAATTGCTGATTAGAGAATATGGTTGTATTTTTATAGTATTGAATTACAAATAATAATCGCTACGATCACCGAAAGCAAAATTATAGAATTATTTTGCATGGCAAATGATTAATGCAAGTTTTTTGATGCCTTGATGACAAAATATACACTTAAATCCAACTTGTATTGTTCTGAATTAATCGAACTCACTCACAATCCATAAAAAAAATCCGAGCGCCCGGAATAAAAATCCTGAGCCCTCGGAATTTATCTTGCGAGCGCCTGCAAATTTCAAGATGCAGGCCCGACCGCCTTGTTTCAAAGTTCCGTTTCAGCCACTACGGTACCGTCGAACAGGTTGATGATTCTGTCGGCATATCCGGCATCGTGGCGCGAGTGGGTCACCATGACGATGGTTGTTCCTTCACGGTGCAATTCACTGAGCAACGCCATTACCTCCTTTCCGTTGTGCGAGTCGAGGTTTCCAGTCGGTTCGTCGGCCAGTATGAGCTTAGGGCCCGACACTACGGCTCGCGCTATGGCAACACGCTGCTGCTGTCCACCGGAGAGCTGCTGTGGAAAGTGCTTGGCACGGTGGGCTATGGCCATCCTGTCCATCGCCTCCTCCACACGCTTCTTGCGCTCGGATGCCGGCACACCCATGTAGAGCAGCGGAAGCTCGATGTTTTCGTAGACATTCAGTTCGTCAATCAGGTTGAAGCTCTGAAAGACGAAACCTATAATGCCCTTGCGCAGGCGGGTGCGACGGGTTTCGGTGAACGTCGACACGTCGGTACCGTCGAGCCAGTAGCGTCCTCCGGAGGGATTGTCGAGCAGGCCGAGAATGTTGAGCAGTGTCGACTTGCCACATCCCGAGGGACCCATTATGGCAACGAACTCGCCTTTTCTTATATCTATATACACATTGTTAAGCGCCCAGGTTTCCATTTCGTCTGTGCGGAATACCTTCTGCAAATCTTCTGTTCTTATCATAACGGTTATGTTTATTTTTGTTTTTTACTTATTTGCGGGAAAAATATTTACTCTCTCTCGATGACGGTTCTATTCACTTCGTATTATTTCGGCAGGGTTCACGCGAAGCGCCTTGCGCACCTCGACCCATAGGGTGAGACCTGCAATGAGAAATACCGCCGCGCCTCCGAGCAGGAACATCCACGGCGAAAGGCTGACGTGGCGTGCAAAGTATTCAAGATAGCGGGAAAGGCCGATGTAGGCAAGTGCACTTCCTACGACAAAGGCAGGAATGAAAATGCGCACGTATCGGTGCAGGAGGAAGCGGCAGATGTCCGATGTTTCTGCCCCCTGAACCTTGCGCAGGCCTATCTCGCGCCAGCGGCGGCGTATATCGTACATGGAGAAGCCGAGAAGTCCCATGCAGGAGATGATGATGGAGATTACGGCGAAGGATGTTATCACACGTGCCGTACGCACATCGTCGGCATGCAGGCGTGCAATCTCGTCGGTGAGGTAGGAATATTCGAAGTCGCCTCCGCCGGTCACTTCCTTATGTATTTTCTTCAGATAATCCACGGCTTCCGTTTCACGTCCGGGGGTGATGGAGATGAACCAGAGATCGTCCGCTCCGGAATTGCCGAAGAGGAAGACCGAAGGCACGTCGGCCTGTCCGAGATGTCCACTTCGGAAATCGCGGGTGACTCCCACTATCTCGTATGGCAGATTGCGCGTGTCGCCACCTGACATCCACAGTCTCGACTCAGGCGTAATCCGGGTACTGCGCCAATCGGAGATGCGGAGCTTCTTCAACAATGATTCGCTTGCAATCAGCTTATACTGCGTAAGTTTGTCGCCCTCACCCCATTCGCGGCCGAGAGCGGAACGGAAACCGAAAAAATCCATGTAGCGCTTGTCGGCATATACGATGCGCGCCTCTGCACGCTCGCCGTTGTCGGCAGTGAAGGTCATGAGATAGCCCATGGCATAAGGCGGATCGCCGACGGCATAGCCGGTGAAGAGAGGCGACTCGCTTATGCGCTTCTCCATTATTTCGCTCTCCGAACTCATCTTTTCTTCCAAATCGCGGATATTTTCAGAATAGGAAATTATGGGATTCCAGAAACGGCACTGGATAATGTTGTCGGTTCGGTATCCCACGTCGGAATCAAGCATGAAGTGTATCTGACGTGTCAGGCAGATGGCGGCCACGACGAAGCAGAACGTAAGCACATACTGGAAGAAGAGCAGGAGCGTCTGCACAGGAGAGGTGCGGCGACGTCCGCCAGTAACCGAACTGACAGTGCGTACCGACGAGGCTCCAGAAAACTTCAGGAAAGGATAGAGGGTAAGCAGAGGCGGCAAGAGGACAAGCAGGAAGGCCGACAGAAGGATGTCGAAGCGAATGTCGGCCACAGCATCCATGTCGAGACTGGAGGCTACGAGCGGACGGGCAACTTCGACAATCAGCCAGGCGATGAAGAGCGAGGCGGCGATGGACAGGAGATTTTCAATATAGAGCTGCGAGAAGATGCTGAATCTGGATGCTCCGAGCACTTTCTTCAGAGCTATCTCGCGTTCGCGCTTGTGCATGACGACCAGATAAAGATTGACGAAATTGAATATGCCTACAAGAAACACCAGCACGGCAGCCACGGTATAGTAGACGACCGTGTCCTTGTTGCCGAGAAGAAAGCTCATGGCATAATTCTTCAGGCTCTTGTCAAAATAAACGTTCTTCACCGACTCGAGCTGGTAGTGTACAGGCTCACCCGAATACATAATCAGCTTCATAGGGCGGGCATTCTTCTTGTTGAGCCGTTCGGCATCGCCGCCACTGCGCAGGCGCACCATCTCGTATGTGGCAAATGCCCAATAGTCGTTGAGCTGTCGGGACAGAACGATGTCGAACTTGAAGGACGACTTTGTCGTCGGCTTGCCCACGACGCCGACGATTTTCACCGTCTGCCCCGTAGATGCCGTAAACGACTTGCCTATAGGATCGGTCTTGCCGAAGATGCGGTGTGCGGCGTCGGCGGTAATTAGGGCATCGGTGGGGGCGAGTTCGAACGTACCGGCAACGAGCGGGTAAGGCACCATGCTGAAGAAGAGGCTGTCGGCCACCAGTGTCTTGACGCTGTATCTGTATCCGTCGATTAACAGTGCATCATCGTCCATCGAGATGAATCGGGTCATGCACTCGACGGAGGAATCGTCTAGCGGGTTGCGGTACTCGGGATCGTTGTTCCAGTCGTAGCTGTCGGAGAGCGTACGTTCGTTCTTCGCATCGACAACGACGGTCATGAATTTGCGGTCGATGTCGGGTATGAAATCGTTTACGGTGAGTTCCTGGTGGATGTAGCGCACCAGCACAAACACCGATGCAAGACTCAGCGCCAGCCCTACAATGTTTATTGCAGTATATGTGCGGAAACGCATCAGAATCTTCAATGACAGAAAAATATTTTTCATAATGATTTTAAAAAAGGATACAAACTAATTTTTCTTATATGTTGCCGGGGGACGAACCGCGACATGCAATCTCTCGTGTACCTCCCCTCACTCCTTCCTCAGCACATCGGCAGGGTTAAGACGCATGAGCCTCCATATCTGCCATGCCAGCGAAAGGGCTATCGCAACGGCAAGCGTCAGGAAAACGGCAACGCTCCATCCCCATCCGTACACCGCCTCTGCGGAACTGCCCTCCATGAGGCGGATGAGCAGAAAGCGCGAAAAGATGTGTATCGGCACAAAGGCCGTGAGGAATATCCACAGGTAGGAACGGCCGAAAAGCCGAGCTATCGACCACGGCGAGGCTCCGTTGACCTTGCGCAGGGCCACTTCCTTCTGACGGCACGCGGCATCGAGCGAAACGGATGTCCAGATGCTAAGCACGACAAGCAGAAGCGACACTGCCGACACACAGGCAAGCACACGTCCGAGCATGACGGGAACACTGATGTCGGCATCTCTCAGCAGACTCAGGCGGGTTATGTCAACGTCGAGCGTTGGCGGAACATAGCGGCGCACCACTTTCTCAACCTCACGGCTCACCTCGCCGACATCCTCGCCCTCTGCCACCTTCAGGAGCATCGTGCGGGCATCGCTTGGAGAGACGAAGAAGACGGAACCGCCGTACTTGCCGCTTATAGGGGCATTGTTGTAGAGCCCTTCGAACACACCGGCAATGCGGTACATCTTTCCGTCGAGCTCAATGCGTCCAGACCATTGTCCGTCGTCGCGAAGCATCTTCTCCACATGTCTGTCGATGTAGACATCATCGGGCCCTCCGACGTCAACGCCTGTGCTACGCATCGGTATGCCGAAGAAGCTGAAGTAGGTACTGTCGCCCGTGGTAGCCCTGAACACAACTGCAGAGCTGTCGGCACGCACGTGACGCATCACTGCACCGTGCACCGGACTCAACGAAGCATCGCCGACACACAGGGTTTCCTGCACGCCACGGACTCCCTGCACAGCACGGCATATCGTCTGTAGATTTTCGGCCATACGTTCCGAAGAACATTCCACAACCAACGTGCGTTCTTCGTCGGCATCGGACAACGGCATGTAGCGTCCACCGAAAGTCTCATCGAGAGTGAGGTACACCGCAAACACGGCACTGAGAAAGAATACGCTCACGGCCACCTGGAGCCACAGAACGGCATTTCTGAAGAATCCGTGACGCCCTCCTCCGCTCACTTTGGCCGAAAGACGGCCGTCTCTGCAAACGTTCTGTACCTGCACGTAGGAAAGCACACAGCCTGCAGCCAGCATGACAAGGAGCACAACCGCCTCGACCTCTACACAGCCCCACACATCGAGCCAGCGGCTGTCGGGCAAGAGTTCGCCCAACAGTGGAACGGATATCTCCGTAAGCACAAGCGAGAGAAAACAGGAAAAGACGAACATGCAGGCAACCTCGGCCGAAAGAAGACCGAAAAGCCCCTTGCGCTCCTCGCCGAGACAACGGCGCAGAGCCATCTCGCGGCTGCGCATGCGGAACTCCTGAAAAGTGTAGCGCAGGAAACTGAATACGGCTGAAACAAGCACCAACGACGAGATGAAGGCTATCAGGAAACCGACAAATGTGCTGTCATCGGCCTGACGTACAACACCTGCCCCGTAGAGCCGTCCGCCGGATGTCCAGCGAACAGACGACAGCAGTCGGTTGACATCGTCGATTGTCTGCCAACGGCCTATCACAGCCATGCACATCAGTTCCATTTCGGGAGCCATCTCCGGCGGAAACAGACAATCGACCTTTTCGCGGTTGAAGTCGGAGGAGTCGTCGGCAACATTCACAATCTCGTAGACACCGTTTCCGTCTGTCAGGCGTACGGTCATTCCTACAGGGTTCACATCCTTGCCGAGGCGTTCGGCAAAACTGCTCGTGATTACAACTTCATCAGGCTTCACCGGCAGGCGCGTACCGTAGAGCATAGGCATGCGAGTGTATGAGAAGTAGGCGCCACCTACTGTCTTATATACAATTTCGTAAGGCTGTACACTGCCGTCGGAGGCAGAAACCTCTATCTCGGCATTGCGGGTGAACGACGATGCCACGAGTGTGTCGACAATGCCCGAGCAGGCTCTCTGCATATCGCGGAAAATTTCTGCACGCATAAAATAGGAAACGTTGTCCGTGTCTTCTCCGCCGTATTCTTCAACTGACACCCTTACCTCGTTGGAAGCAGGCCTGCCGCTGAACACGAACCTCGACACAAACAGGCAGACAACAGAGAAAACCATGATGCCCAAAGCCAGGCAAAGGGCGGAGATGAAACTGTGCACCCTGTGCTTCATGAGATTTCTGAGAGCCACCTTTATGTAATGAACAATCATACAAAATATGTTTTTCAGTGAATTTATGACTTTAAAGTTAAGAACATTTTCGAAAAAGCGTCAGAAAACAAGCTCTTCGGCATCGCCGAAATTCTCATATCCGGCCGTCACCACGCAGTCGCCCGCCTTCAATCCGTCGACAACCTCGTATTGCTGAGGATTCTGACGACCGATGGTAACGGGCACCTTCACCGCCAGAGTCTTGTCGGCATTTAGCTTGTAAACCCAGTTGCCGCCGGTGTACTGATAGAAACCGCCACGGGCAACAACCAAGGTCTTCTCCGGTTGTCCGAGCTCAATCTGCACACGGTAGCTCTTTCCCAGACGCACGTTGTCGGGCATGTCGTCGCCGTCAAAAACAAGGTCAACCTCGAACGTACGTTCCTTCACCTCAGGCACAACCCTGCTGACACGAAGCATGTACTTGCGCCCTTGATAGGTGATGGAGGCAGGGAGGCCCGTAGTGATGCGGTCGACGTAGTACTCGTTCATCGTAGTGTGAATCTTGAACTTGTCCATCATCTTTATCTCGGCAATCTGCTGTCCCGCCGCAACCTGCTGTCCGGGTGTCACCTTGACGAAGCTCAGTTGTCCGTCGGCAGGGGCACGCACGACGAGCCCCTCCATGCGTTCGAGACTTCTCTCCAGCTTCTTCTCCTCCCTCATCCTGTCGGCATGGAGCATCTCCTTCCTTATGGCCGTCATAGCCGAGTCGCTCCTAAGACTTTCCAACTTTAGCCTCGTTGCCTTCATTCTGTAGCGGTACTCGTCCTCCGACACATTCAGCTGTGCACGGCTCCTTACTCCCATGGCAAACTCCTCCTTCTCGAGTTCGAAATTTTTGCGAATCTTGTCGAGTTCAAACTGTGCCTCGAGTGTCTGCTGTCTAAGCGTGAGGGTACGCTGTTCCATCTCCAGTTCCTGCTCGCGGTAGGTCATGCACTGCTTTGCCCATTCGTCGCGACAATCGTCGATGTCGCGCATGAGAGCCGTATTCGAAAGCACCAGTATCGTGTCGCCCTTCCTCATGTGCTTGCCGTCCTCTACGGCAATGCGTTCCACGTTTCCACCCTCGCGAGCATTCACAACGAGTGTCATTATCGGCTGAACCACTCCTTCGACGTCGACGTATTCCATGAACTCGTCTTCTGCCACGACAGCCGTCTGAATCTGCTCCATATCGATGCGCATGCGTCGGGGACCAGCCATCTGCACAAGTGCATAAACCATCAATCCCGCAACGACTGCTCCTCCTGCAAGTGCATAGCGGAAACGCACGTACCAGGGTTTCTTCTTCAACTGTATATCCATATATTGTCTGTTTGTTTTTTCGTTTTCAATAATCACATTTGCGCCTTTCCCACATTTGCGCTTCATTCCACAATCTTCTCAATATCGAGCTCATGCTCAAGTGAACATCCGCGTCGGAAATCATACTGCGTCATGCTCCTTAATCCGTAATAGAGCGTCCAGTAGTTCTGCATGGCACTTATGTATCCTCTCCTCGCAGAGTCTTTCTCGCTCGTGGCGGCATTGAGATCGAGCACCGTCGACTTGCCGGCCAGATACAGCTTCATAGCCACCTCGTATCTTCGGCGTGCCGTGCGGTCGGTCTTTGCCGCCACTTCCACCTGACGCGCCTGCAGATTGAACTGCCTCACCATCTTGCGTACGTTCAGTTCGAAGTCGGTCATAGCCTGCCCCACCTGTGTCTCCACAAGTTCCATCTGCGAGCGTGCCACCCTCACACGTCCGCGCCCTCTTCCCCAATCGAGGATGGGCAGTGCCAAAGAAAGGCTTACATACTGGTTGTCGAGAGGGTCGCGGTAGGAATCGCGGAAATTGTCGGCCGTCTGCGACAACCCGAACTGCACATACAAGTCTGCCTTCAGCCCCCGTGATGCCTTTGCGCTCGCCAGGTTGCTTCGGCTCTCAATGAGCCTCCTTTCGCACCCGTCGGGATCGGGACTGTTCTCATAAGCCAGTTTCAGAGCCTCGTCTATCGGCACGGAAAAAGGCACAATGCTGTCCGACGGCACAACCTCTATCTGCACATCGCTTCCGTAGCCGAGAAAGGAGCGCAGCGTCAGCATTGCATCTTCCACCTCAATCTCGGCACTTGTCACGTTCGTTTCCTCGTTCAGCTTGTTCACCTCCAGCTGGAGCATCTCGTTCTCCGTGATACTTCCGATGTTGTAACGTCCGCACGCAATCATATAAAGCGTGTCGGCCGAAGCATAATTGGAACGTGCGATGTCGAGATTCGTCTGCGCCGATGCCAGTGCGTAGAAATAACTGCATGTACGCGAAGCTATCAGTTCCATCGTCTCAGCATACGATTTCTTCGCCTCTCGCCATCTCACAGGTTCTATGCGTCTGTCCCATTTCAAGCTGTTGTAGCCGAAGAACGACTGGCTGTAGCCGATGGAAAAAGGCTGCGCGTTGTACGACGTTGCACCGTCAACCAAATCGTCGGCACGCTTGAGCGTTGATTGCACGAACAGGTTTCCACCGGTGAACCACACATTCTGGCTCACCTGCAACGTGAGATCGGTGTTGAGCGTGTTCTGCTGCAGAAACACTTCCTTGCCGTCAGGCTGCGTAATCTTGTTTATCTGACGGTTGAGGTAAGGCTCCGATGCAAGCGTCACCGAAGGCAGATAGTTTGCCTTGAAATAGCGGTAGTTCCAGTATGCAGCCCTAAGCGTGTGCACAGCCGAACGCGCATCGGGCGACTGCATCTGCGCGGTGCCTATGGCCTCGGCAAGCGTGAGCGACACTTTTCTTGCCTCCTGTGCTCGGACATCACCAGCAACAGCCACTGTAATCATCATTGCGATATAGAAAAAAAGTGTTTTCATGATATTACATTTTTCATCTTATGATACACACCTTTGCATAATCAAAAAACGTGCCACAACCTCAACTTCCTGATTATCAAGATAAACACAAATAAAGAGCCCCAAACTCACCGTGCGGAACCGCACAAAAATCGTGCGAAAACGCACGCACACCACAAGCATAAAAGCATTATCTTTGCCATATCGATAGAGAAACACACATCAGCAAATGGAAACGAAAGGAAAGATACTCATTGTCGACGACAACCAAGACGTGCTCTTCGCCCTCAACCTTCTTCTCGAACCTTATACAGAAAAGGTCAAGGTGACCACACAACCCGAGCGCATAATACACTTCATGGATACGTTCAAGCCCGATGTCATCCTGCTCGACATGAATTTCTGCAGCGATGCCGTTGGCGGACAGGAAGGTTTCGACCATCTCCGCGTCATACTCGAGCACGACCCGAAGGCAGTAGTCGTCTTCATGACCGCATATTCCGACACCGACAAGGCCGTGAGAGCCATAAAGGCGGGTGCCACCGACTTTGTGTCCAAACCGTGGGAGAACGAGAAGATGCTCGCAACCATTTCTTCGGCAGTCGAACTGAGCCGTTCGCGCAAGGAGGTAGATCGACTAAAACATCAGGTGCAGTCGCTCAACGCCTCCGACACCATGCCCCAGCTCATCGGCGAGTCGCCGCAGATGCTCCAGCTCAAGGACATGATATGCCGTCTCGGGGCAACCGATGCCAACATACTCATACTCGGCGAGAACGGCACCGGAAAGGACCTCGTGGCGCGAAGCCTCAAGCACCTCTCACCGCGCGCCTCAGCACCTTTCGTCACCATCGACCTCGGCACCATACCCGAACAGCTATTCGAGAGCGAACTCTTCGGTTACGAGAAGGGTGCCTTCACCGATGCACGCACCTCCAAGCCTGGGCGCATGGAAATGGCGTCAGGAGGAACGCTCTTCCTCGACGAAGTGGGCAACCTCACCCCTGCCATGCAGGCAAAACTCCTCACGGCCATTGAGAAAAGGCAGACAATGCGCCTGGGTGCCGTCAACCCTACCGACATCGACGTGCGCCTCATCAGCGCAACCAATGCACCGCTCGCACAGATGGCCGCCGACGGACGTTTCCGTCAAGACCTTCTCTACCGCATCAACACCATCGAACTGCGCATACCGCCATTGCGCGAACGCGGAACGGACATTCTTCTTCTCGCTTCGCACTTCCTCGACATCTACAGCCACAAGTACCACAAGCAGGCGGCATCAATCAACCGCGAGGCCCAATCGAAACTCATGCGCTACCCGTGGCCGGGCAACGTGCGCGAGCTTCAGCATGTCGTCGAGCGTGCCGTCATATTGAGCGACGGACGTTCGCTGCGTCCCGACGATTTCTTCCTGCCCGAAAGCGGAAAGTCACGACGATCGAACGACACAGCTTCGCAAGACGACGGCGAACTCAACCTTGAGCGCATCGAACGGCGTGTCATCGAGCGTGCCATACGCGAAAGCGGAGGAAACATGACCTACGCAGCCGAGAAACTGGGCATCACCCGCTTTGCCCTCTACCGAAAGATAGAGAAGTACAAGCTCTGACATAATCATAACAGCACACATATATATACATCATCACACCTCACCGCCTATGAACCGCCGCTATCCGCTCATGCTCATCTTCCTCATAGCCTTGCTAGCCGTCTCCATAACAGCTACTGTACTTGCCGTCAACGCCTCCATGCCGTTCCTCACCGTGGCATCCCTGCTATTTGCCATCTCGGCATGTATCGGCCTCTACCGTCTCCACCTCCGGCAGACGGAAACAATCCGACGCGCAGCCGACAGCATTGCACAGGGCGACCTGACAATCAACCTGCGCCCACCATTTGCCGACAGCGAAATAGCACACCAGTGCGCACGCCTGGCAGATGCCATTCACGATATGCGCCTGCGCCTGAGCGAAACCGAGGCACGCAGCATCTACTGCTCGCAACTGCTCGAGGAAGTGGACACAGCCGTGGCAGTGGCCGACACACGTCACCGCATCGAGTGGACAAACCGTGCCGCACGCGCCCTCTTCGGCATTGATGCCGTCTCACTGCCGTCATACGTGGTCAGGGCTCTTGACGACGGCACACCTCTCGTGCACACCGCCGACGGAGGCGACCTCAACATATCAGCCGTACGCATGAAACTCGACGGAAGCGAAAAGTTCATAGTCACCATACGCGACATACACACAGCCGTAGAGCACACCGAAGCCGAGGCATGGCAGAAGCTCATCAGGGTGCTCACCCACGAAATCATGAACTCCATCACGCCCGTCATATCCCTCTCCGGCACTCTCTGCGAACGTATGAACTCCGCACCCGACGATCCTCACACACGCGAGATAATCCATCAGGGGCTCGACGTCATCAACCGCCGTTGCCAGGGCCTCACAACCTTTGTTGGCAACTACCGCAAGCTCACGCGTATGCCGCGTCCGAGCCTCGCCGCCGTCAGCATCGACAACCTCTTCGACGACCTCGACAAGCTCCTCCATGCCCCCGACATCACCTTCACCGCATCGCCTCTCGGCATGACCATAAGAGCCGACCGCTCACAACTCGAGCAAGTGTTCATCAACATCATACGCAATGCACGCGAAGCACGTGCCACACATATCAGCGTCAGTGCCTCACCCGCACCACGCGCAGGAGTGAGCTTCACCATCAGCGACAACGGCACCGGCATACTGCCCGACGTCATCAACCGCATCTTCGTACCTTTCTTCACCACCAAAACCGAAGGCTCAGGAATAGGGCTCGCCCTCTGCCGACAAATCATCGTGATGCACGGAGGAAACATAAGTGCAGAATCAGAATACAGCAAGGGAACATCATTCAGAATTTACCTGCCACAGAAATAATAAGGATATATGAAAAATAGTTCTGTATCCACAGCACTGAAAAGTAGATTCTAGAACTCAAATCAATCATTAGAAATAAAGATAAAAAGCCTCTAATGACCGATTTGAGTTTAAACATCAAATTAGTAAAAGTTCACAACAAACGATATCATTCAATTATTTTATATTTTTGATTCTGGCTATTAGGTTTGTCAGGAATTGTCATTTGCAGTTTTTTTCCAATAAACGGTGCGACATACTTCTTACGCACCCATTTTTTGTCGTTCACCCCAAGCATATCTGCAATTTCAGAAACGCTCCTTGGGGTGCGACAAAACTCAAAAACCTTCTCTTGGGGTGAAATGAACTTCGACTTGGGGTGCAGTTCATTCTGACTTGGGGTGTGACTAGGGGTGACAGCATCAATATCTGAGCTAGACAGTTCTCTGACTCCATCAGTCAATGCTCTTTTAAACCATATTGTAAGACTAACAAATGGTGCAATTACTCTTATCTCAGGAGCTGGAAGGCCCTGTTCTCTACAACTTTCCATAATAAGTCCTATGCCACGTCCCCAGGCCTCCATAGTACCACGACGATAAAAAACATTTGCAATTGTAGGGTTAGCAGGAAGAGAACCTATTTGGTCGTCCACAAAATCATGCCATGTCATACCAAGCGGAAATGCTCCCGGATTCTGAAATACAATACGGTCATCATATATAGCCAAACTAGGAGTTGTATTTTCTGCATTCCAAGAACGATGACAAAGCATATTTACGGTAGCCTCTTTTATTGCTTCGTATGGAACAGTTAATGTATCTTGTCTATATCTGCTATCCATTCTGCCTGATAAATTTAAATGTTTTAGACAAAAATCCATTACTGCATCGTATTGCTCAAACAGATTTCCTTCACAAACAGTCTGATCGCGAAACACTCTTTTATCTACTCCGTCAAAACGAGCCAAACGAATTTTGCATTGAGGATGCAACAAAGTAGGTTCTTTACCAAACAAAACATTAGCAGCATTCAAAATAATACCATCTTTTCTTGCAACTCCAAGTTTCAACATGATCTTTGCAGGATCTTGCAGTGTCATAGCTGATGCATGAATTCTCCTTGAACCTATCCCATCATGCAATGTCTGATATAGCAGTTCCAAATCTATATCATCGACAACTATTTCCGAGTTAGGAGTATTTTCCCAGCTGAATCGTTGAGGATTGCTGAGTTTCAAACGTTCTTCATACATCTGTCTCGGCATCAACGCCGTTGTACTTTCAACCTTATAGAATGCTCTTCCGTCAAAAGAATACGGCCCATTCTTGAAATTATTGGAATCGAAATAAATAGCAATCACATAATAATCCGGCTTTTCAGGCAATTCCACATATTCAACTTCGACATCTATTGCCGGCTCTATCTTTCGAAGAGCATTTGCAACTTCTTGTCTTGTATTATCTGTAACATTTTGCCCTACGATTTTCAAAGAAGGGGTAATGCCGAACATCAACCATCCGCCATCGGAATTAAGAAACGCACAAGCACTCTCCATTCCCTTATAAAGTTCACCGGTTGTCTTTTTAAGTTCTAAAGTTCGTGTTTCGTCTTTAGCTATCAATTTTCTTATGTCGTCAATAGTTATCATTATCAAAATCGAATAAAGTTGATTGAATCATTCTTTTGGGAATTAAAACTTATCAGCTATCGCATCAAAAACAGTTTTGCTATGGATTTTGCACGCAATAAAAACGACATGCACATTTTTAATAATCGTTGAGAAGGTTCAGCGAAACCTTTTGATGCAATGATACAAAATAATAATTGATAAAATAAACTTTTGAAAACAAAAATATTACAATACAGATGTCTTTGCTGTTCTCATATCTAAAAACTATATATCAAGACAAAAAGAATATTTCATACATACATGAAAAAAGCCAAAACATTTATTCTTTGCACACATGCACCATGCCGTTGCACGGCAATGCCCCTTTTCGTTCATTTCAAAAAAGGGTGGCACGATGCGGATACATTTTCCCGACGAAAAACTAAAAAAAGAGACATTTGCGAATCAACAATCCGTGAATAAAACGAGATTCGTGTGTAAGGGATTTGTATCCGCTGTGCCGCCCATCAAACAGATTTCTTCATTTTTAGGTTTTTATGCAATGGATGCACCCGTCAGAATGTTCCTCCTCCGAGCGCATGGTAAAGGTTTATGACACCTTGTATCTCGTCGAAACGCGATTCGGCGAGCGAGAGTTCAGCTTCGAGCAGGTCCTGACGTGCGGTGAGCACCTCCAGATAGTTCTGCGAACTGTACTGCATGAGCAGTTCTGCACTCTTGAGCGCTGACGACAGGCGCTTTGCCTGAAGGCTGTCGAGCTGTATACGCTGACGTGCCGTCTGCCACTGCACCAGTGCATCGTTGACATCAGCTCCTGCCTGAAGGAGACTTTGCTGGAAGGCCACCAGAGCCTGCTTCTGCTGTGCCTCGGCTATACGCAGGTTGGCCACGTTGACACCGCGGTTGAAAAGCGGCTGCACGAGCGAACCTACAGCAGAGAGGAGCCACTGACCTGGGTTCGTCACGGCAGCACCTGCAGCGTTTGTCCATCCCGCCGAACCGCTTAGCGTTATGCTCGGATAGAAAGCCGAGCGGGCGGCGTTTTCAGCATAGAAGGCCACGGCGAGCGCAACTTCGCTCTGACGTATGTCGGGACGGCGAGAGAGGAGCTGCAGAGGAACACCTGCAGCGAGCGTGTCAGGAAAATGCTGGGCATCGAGCGTGGTGCGCTCCACCGTGCCCGGCATCGTGCCGACAAGCACCGATATTGAGTTCTCCATCTGTGCAATCTGACTGCGGAGCTCTGCCACAGAAGCATCGACGGCCAGCTTTGCAGCCTCTGTCTGTGCAACAGCCATCTCTGTTGTCTGTCCTGCCCTCTTGAGAGCCTGCATTGTGCGCACATTCTCACTCCATGTGTCCGAAGTGCGGAGGGCTATGTCGAGCTGTTCATCGAGCATGAGAAGCGAATAGTAACTATTGGCCACCGAAGCCACCAGCTGTGTCTGCACAGCCTGCCGATAGGCCTCCGACTGCTCAAGAGCCGCCTGTGCACCGCGCTTGTTGTTGCGGAGCTTGCCGAAGATGTCGAGTTCCCAGTCGGCCGACACCGCCAGATTGTATGTCTTCACAGGCTTGGCGCCGGCAGTGCTCGAAAGCGAACCCTGAGGCGTTAGCGAGACAGAAGGCAAGTAGGCAAGACGCGAGGTCATGAGCAGTGCCTCAGCTTCGTCAACCTTGAGGCGCGCCGTGGCGAGGTCGGCATTGTGCACAAGTGCGGTGTCGATGAGCTTCTGCAGACATTTGTCGGCAAAGAGTTCGCGCCACGAGAGCGAGGCCAGCGAAAGCGTGTCGGACGCAGCCTCACCGTCAGGAAGCCTGTAGAGGCTGTCGGGAGCGGCAACACTGTCCGGACGCTTGTATGTGGAGTAGATGCCGCATCCGCTCAGCATGAGCACCGATGCCGCGGCTGCGGCCATCATCTTGTATGATTTCATAGATTCACTGTTTTTGCTTGTTTCGTGTGAGTATGTATATATATTGTGTTTTCATGCGCCTACTCAGCCTTAGGATCGGCCGGAAGTGTGCGGCGGCGTTCAGGCATGAATTTCTCCTGAAGATACTGGAACACCATGAAGAGAGGTGGCACGATGAAGAGCAGTGCGATGGTTCCGATGAGCATTCCGCCCACTGTACCCACACCGATGGAAATGTTTCCGTTGGCACCCACACCCGTGGAGAACATCATCGGGAGCATACCGAAAATCATGGTGAGCGAGGTCATCAGAATCGGTCGCAGACGCACCTTTGCGGCTGAAACGGCCGCCTGCATGATGCTCATGCCGTGACGGCGACGCTCGGAAGCATACTCGGTGAGGAGGATGGCAGTCTTTGAAAGAAGACCGATGAGCATGATGAGACCCGTCTGCAGATATATGTTGTTCTCAAGGCTGAAGAGCTTGGCGAAGAGGAAACTTCCGGCAAGACCGAACGGCACGGAGAGAATGACGGCGAGCGGTACGAAAAGGCTCTCGTAGAGGGCGCAGAGAATGAGATAGATGAAGACAACGCAGATGACGAATACGAGTGTGGTGGTGTTGCCGGTGTTCGACTCCTCTCGCGACATACCTCCGAACTCATAGCCGTAGCCTGTCGGGAGCACCTCGGCAGCCACTTCGCGCACTGCCTGAATGGCTTGTCCTGAACTGTATCCCGTAGCGGCGGCTCCGTTGACGGAGATGGCCGAGAAGAGGTTGAAACGGCTGAGGATTTCCGAACCGTAGACGCGTGTGAGCTTGAGATACTGGCTCACCGGCGACATCTCGCCCTCGTCGTTGCGCACGTACATGTTGTTGAGAGCCTCGGTGTCGAGACGATGCTCAGGCGATGCCTGCACCATGACGCGGTAGAGCTTCGAGAAGCGGTTCATGTTCGACGCATAGTATCCGCCTATGTAGCCCGCGAGTGTGCTGAGCACGTCCGAAGGCGACACGCCGTTGCGCTTGCATCGTGCGGCATCCACCTCCACGAGATACTGCGGGAACTTGGTGTCGAACGACGTTGTGGCACGGCCGATTTCCGGACGCTTGTTGAGCGCGTCAATCAGCTGGCGCGTATACTTGAGGAGGTCTTCCGTAGTGCCTCCGTGCTGATCCTGCACATAGAGCTCGAATCCGCTGCTCACACCATAGCCAGGAATCATAGGTCGAGTGAAAGCCATGATGTCGGCACTCGATATGAAGGCTGTCCTGCAGTGACGAACCCGCGGCCCGAGTTGACAAATTAAGAGGCAAAGGCTTATCTTTGCAGCAGAAAGAAATTTTTCGACGAAAAAAAAGAATGATATGAAACATAACCGCATAGGACTCTACATCGACCTGCTCTTCTGCCTCGTCATCATGCCCCTCATCATCATGCTCCTGCCCGTCGACCGGTGGCTTGTGACGAACACGGCCTTCCTCGCAACCCTCGTGGCCTATGTCTACCTGCTCTACTTCGCCTACCGCAGGGCAAACATCCCGCAGATGTTCATGCAGGGAAAATACGCGAAGATAGGAATACTGATGGCGGTGCTCATAGGAGCCACCGTCATGCTCACATATTTCCCCGCACCCGAAAGCACCGTCGACGACCCCAAGAAGCTGGAAGCCCGCATGAACATCAGGACACAGACAATATGGTTCTTCTTCCTCATGGTCACCGGATTCACGCTGGCCGTCGAACTGACCTTCGAGCTCTTCAAGCAGATGCTGTCGAAGCAGGAAATCGAGGCCGAGAAGAACAAGGCCGAACTCGCCCTCTACAAGGCGCAGATCGACCCCCACTTCCTCTTCAACACCCTCAACACCCTCTATGCCCTCGTCGTCACCGGCTCCGAAAAGACAGAACCCGCCTTCGTGCTCTTCTCCGACATACTCCGCTACATGTACTCCGGCACCGTGAAGGACCTCGTGACCGTAGAGTCGGAACTGAAATACATACGTCAGTACACCGAACTCCAGTCGCTCCGACTCAACGCCCACACCCGCGTACAGCTCGACACCGCCTCCGACGGAAGCTGCGGATGCATCCCCCCGATGGTGCTCATCACCTTCGTCGAGAATGCCTTCAAGTACGGCACCTCCGCCGAACACGACTGCCTCATCTCCATCAGCATACATGCCGAGAACGGAGTGCTCACGCTGAAGACCGAAAACGCGGTGATGCACCAGCGCACCGACGGAAAGACCGGCATCGGCATTGCCAACTGCCGCAAGCGTCTCGAAATGCTCTACCCCGGACGCTTCACCATGAAGACCGGAAGAGAGGGCGACACATTCAAGGCTGAACTCAAAATAGAACTGAAACAACAATGACGAAAAAAATTTCCTGCATAGCCGTCGACGACGAACCAATGGCCCTACTCGTCATCGAGAACTTCTGCTCGCGCAAGGGAGGCATATCGCTGAAGACTTTCAGCGAACCCCACTCGGGCCTCAAGGCCATCATGGAAGAGAAGCCCGACGTAGTCTTCCTTGACATACGCATGGACGGCACCGACGGCATCGAGATAGCAAAGACCCTCCCCGCCGAGTGCTGCCTCATCTTCACCACCGCCCACGCCCAGTATGCCCTCGACGGCTTCAATCTCGACGCCGTCGACTTCCTCCACAAGCCCTTTGCCTACAGCCGCTTTGCCGAAGCCGTCGACAGAGCCGTGCGCCGCATGTCCTCACGCGAGGCCTCAAGCCCCTCGGCCGAGAAGGAAAAGTGCATCGTCGTGAAGCAGGAATATTCCAACGTGAGCATACGCCTCTCCGACATCGTCTACATCGAAGCCCTGGGCAACTACGTGAAAATCATCCGCACCGACGGCACCCACGTGCTCACCCGCTCCAACATGAAAGCCATGCAGGGCGCACTGCCCCCCGAACAGTTCGTCCGCATCCACCGCTCCTACATGGTAGCAAAGGACAAAGTGGGAAGCTTCAGCCGCACACAGATCTGCCTGGCAGACGGCACCACCGTACTGCCCATCGGACAGCAGTACGCATCCCTCCTCGCCGACGAACTCAAAGGAATACGCCTGTAAAAAAATAAACTCACTGAAAAAAAACTCACCCCGCATTTTTCAAGCATATCACCCCCAGAGAGAACTTCGCACACCCGCTCCTCTGCTCCATCACCACACAAAAAAGTAGAAAAAATAAATGTTACAATGTTACAATGTTACAATGTTACAATGTTACAAAATCTGCTGAAAGCGGATATATAAAAACAATGGTGTCCTGACGATGCAGAACACCATTGCTGAACGTATTGAGTCACATACATAATTCCCGCTTCAGCCATACCTCCATTACAGGGTCCGGAATCACCACCTGGCGTTTCTCTATCTCAATAAGTTCTTTCTTCACCAAAGCTCGTTTTACGATGCTGACATTGGCCGACGAACCGAGCTGATACTTATGCAGAACATCCTGAGTGGTAAATTCGCTGTGAACACCATCTATAACGGCCCGCAGGAAATTCATCTGATAGGTTGTCAGGCTCTCTGTCTGTTTTTCGAACAACGGAGAATTCTGATCTATGATGTCCTGATACGCCGCCTCGAAATCCTCCTCTGCCGCAACCTTATCCGTATGAATCCATACCAGCCATGCCAGCTGCTGCACATACGAAGAATGATTGTCCACTCTTCGGCAAATCTTCTCGGCCAACTCTTCTGAAATCTGTTTGCCGGTAACTTCAAAACGTCTGCAGATATACTCTACCCAATCTCGTGTCCCGATTTTTGACAGATAAACAGCATCCCCGAATTTATAGAACGGGTAGCTCTTCTTCTCGAACAGTTCATTCATCAGATGCTTCTTGCTTCCGCAAATACAATAGGAAACAGATTTCTGCAGCTGCCAAACCGAACGCAAGCGTTTCTGGAACGTTTTGGAATCCTTGAACTCCGCAACCTGCTGAAACTCGTCAATGCAGACAACAATGCTGCACCTCTTCTTTTGAGCGATTCTCTCCGGAAGCTGCAGTATTTCATCAATATCGTCGCTTTTGGGATTCATTTCCAGCGATATGGAAAAATCCGTCATAGGGTCAGGACCTATTGAGATTTTCGGAGTGATGCGCGACAGAAACAATTTGGCATTTTCCAACCACTCCTCCAATTTTGAAGAAGTCTGCTTGAGAACTGCTGAAGCAAATAAATCATAGAAATCCCTGTCGCTGCGGCAAGAAAAAATATCAAGATACACAACCTTCAACTGATCGGATTGTACCAGACGGCACACTTTCTGCACCAATGAAGTCTTGCCCCAACGACGGGGAGAAATCAACACTGTGTTTACGCCGTGACGGAAGTTCTGCAACAAACGTTCCGTTTCCTTTTCACGGTCGGTAAAGTTGTCCCCCGAAGTTGCAACACCGAATATAAAAGGTTTATTTCCCATGTATACACGAATTTTATTCCTCTGCAAAAATAGGAAACATCTTTATTACTAACAACTTTATTACTAATAAAACTATTACATCACAAAAAAGCAGAAAAAATAAATGTTACAATGTTACATTTTCCGCCCGAAACGGATATGCATTCAGCATCATGAACATTTATCGCCAAAAATCTTAACATCATCTTTTTTGCATACTGTCAGACAAACCCCAAAAAAGTGCATACTGAGTGCATACTTTTTGTGAGATAAGCACAATCTTTCATGTGCACGACCTCAAGAATGACATCGCGTACATCTTCGTTTACGTCTGAATTTATTGTAAAAAAGCAGTAATATACAGCATTTATCAACTCTTTCAAGTCCATTTTTAACACAACACAAGAAAAGAGCGCAAACGTCAACCATTCCGAGCATGCACGTTCTGTGCAGATTTTCTCCGGGATGCAACATCTGAAAAACCGTAAGCCTCTGAATACGTGCACGTTCAAAAATGTAACATTGTAACATTGTAACAAAATCGATTTGCATCTCCGCGGTCCCCCCCAA
>OOCM01000346.1_pt1 | contig 47954 bp, 42 predicted proteins | sample 1671111 | NCBI WGS metagenome assembly OOCM01 (sample SAMN06348123, study PRJEB24527) | human gut metagenome | biome: human gut; feature: ankylosing spondylitis patient; material: feces | host: Homo sapiens | place: China | collected 2015-10 | reverse complement strand
TATTGTATATTTGTATTTTGTATATTGTAATAAAATAAAGTATCAATAAATGTTTTACGAAAATAATCGTTATCTTGAATTTTGATGGTATGATGTTGATTCATGGTTCGTTCAGGCTGTTTTGTTTTTGACGTAACCGGTATCACCCCAGCTCAGGAGTCAGTCATGGCTGATGTACGACTTGTAAAACCGGCCGCAGGAAGTTCCCGGACTATTGCCTGTGAAGGACAGGAACGATTGGTATTTGATTTTCCTGCCGACGCCGTCATGTTGTCCAGAGACGGCGACGACATGCTGATGACGTTTGAAGACGGCTCTTCTCTCAGGCTGGAGAGTTTTTATGCCGTGTACAGCAAGGAGTCCTTGCCGTCTTTTGAAGTGGACGGTGCGGAAATTTCCGGTCAGGACTTTTTCATGGCCATGAATGAACCGGATCTCATGCCTGCCGCCGGAAGAGGCAGCTCGTTCGGGCGGGGAAACGGAAACCGATTCCACGACTTTATTGATGCTGCACTCATGGAGGGGCTGGATCGTCTCGGAGGGCTGGACAGCACCTGGCTTGACGGAGTGGTTCTGCCCGAAACGGACGGCGCTGCTGCCGGAACGAGGCAGGATACCGGGAATGCTTCCGTACTCGTTGTTTCCGGCGATACGCCCGGGAATGCGTCGACGGATATCTATTCTCGACTGATGGTGTATGAATCGGCTCTTGAGAACGGATCAAACCCGGATGCCGGTCGTGTTGCGGCGGGCGGTTTTCTTGTTGTTTCAGCGCCGGACGGCGTTGCGTCCATCGTTATCGGCGGCGTTGCCGTGCTGGCGAACGGCACGCTTACCGGCGAGAGCGTATTCACGGATGAAGGCCGACTGGACGTGACTTCCTTTGATGCCGCCACGGGACGTCTGGAATATGTCTACACGCTGACCGGGGCGACGCAGGAGCATGTGGGCGACAGTGACGCAGAGGTCGAGCATGATCTTGTCGTAACGATTGAGGATATGGACGGCGACATTGCCGAAGCCGTCATTGCGGTAGTCATCGGAGACGATGTTCCTGAGGCGATTGCGGACAGCGCCTCCGTGAAGGAAGGCGCCGTGGAAACGGCAGAGGGGAACGTTCTGGAAAACGATGTGTCCGGTGCCGACGGTTTCGGGCGCGTGGAGTGGAGCGGCGTATCTTCCGGCAGCCGTTATGTTCTGAACGGCGACAGCGTTTTTCTGAACGGCGAGCGTGTGGGCGGTCTGTCGCTCGGTTCCGACGGGCGGTATGTGTTCACGCTTGATTCCGGTTTTGACGTTCCTCAGGAGGGACTCGACCCTCTGGTGCTGGAATACCGGGTTTATGACGGAGACGGCGACTACCGCGACAGCACGCTGACCATTGCCGTATCCGGCGATGACCGGACGCCCGTTCTTCCGACGGAACCCGGAGGAAGCGCGGCACAGATTACGGTGGATGAAGGCGCGCTTGCGGGCAGCGGCAGTCAGAGCGCAGGCTCCGGCCAGCACACGGAACACGGTGCGGGCGGAAGCGGGGCGTTCAGCGTGCAGCTGAACGGCGAGGACGGCGTGATCCGCGTCGGCGGCGAGGGCGGCTGGACTGTTGCCATCTCGGGGAGCGGAGCTACGGTATCCGGCTCCTCCGTGACGGTGAACGGCGTGATGGTGAACGTGACCGGAGCTTCGCAGGCGGCGGACGGCAGCTGGCTCGTGTCGTACGATTATGCGCTTGTTTCTGGGAGCGTTCATACGAATCCCGACGCTTCGGGTTCGGACGATACGCTTGCAGGTTCCATTCCCGTGGACGTGACGGATGCCACGGGAGATACGGCTTCCGGCTTCATCAGCGTGGACGTGCACGACGACGCTCCTCTTGTACAGGTTGCGTCTCCCGATCCCGTCCATGCCTCCGATGAGGCGGTCGGAGTCCTGGAGGGGGAATTCTCCGTGAACTTCGGCGCCGATGGACAGGGAGACTTTTCTCTGAGCTATGACGGCCATGCCCTGCAGCCGACCGGGGACGGCTCCCATGTCTGGAGTGAGGGCGGCATGACGCTGCTGGTTTCTCCGTCCGGCATGGATGCAGACGGCAACGTCCGGTACTCCTATCGCCTGGAGTACGACTCCTCAGCGGTGGGCAGCGGCTTCGACGGAACCCTGACGATAACGGCTACGGACGGCGACGGCGACACGGTATCCCGCGATATGGTGCTTTCCGTGGAAAATCGTGCCCCGGGGCAGAAGATGACAGATATGTGCTCTACAAGGAAGTGGAGGGAGACAGTACGGTTTCTGCGTCGGCCAGCGCCACGCTTCCGGGATGCATGATTGCCGTGGGCGGGAGATCCGATCTGGAGAATGGCGACATCTTCTGGAAAAACGGCGACCCCGGAACGGCGGATACGATTCGGGACGGACTCGGGAACCTGTTCGGCGACGTGTTTGTGGATCTCGGCGGCAACCATCTGACGCTGGATCAGCTTGCCGATGCGGCGCATATTTATGTGTTTGAGGTTACGGATGCCACAACGGCCGCACAGTTTTCCTCAGCTGCGGCCTTTGCCGCCGATCACAATCTGCTGCTGTATGTCCGGGGAAATCTGAACACGTCGCTGCTGAACGGCGGGCAGCTCGACTGCGTTACCATTGTGAGCGGCGATCTTACTGTGGATTCCGACGGCTTTGCCGTGAACAGCTACCTGTATGTGGACGGAGACGCCGCGGTTTCGCACGATTTTTCCGTGAACGGAGGACTTGCCGTTTCCGGCGATCTGGCATGTTCCGGTGATGTTTCCGTAACGCTGGATCAGACGGCGGAAACCTTCACGCCGGACAATGTCATCATTTCGGAAACCGTTTCCGGCACCGAAACGCCCGAGGCCTCGCTGACCATTACCTTTGATGATCTTATGAAGAATGATACGGATGCAGACGACGCATCCCCTGCCGCCGACGGCATGCACATCACCTCGATCACCATAGGGGGAGAGGTGTTCGAGTTCGGTGAACCTGCCGTAAACATTGCCTATTCCGGAACAACCAGTATTTCCATCGACTGGGATGCGGGTGTCATTCATGTGACGAATACGGGAAAGAACAGTGAATCCGTGGAGCTTGGCTATGCGGTGGAGGACAGGCACGGCGCGCGGGACGAGGCGGAGGTGACGATCGACGTTTCGGCTAATACCGGATCCGGCTCCAGCGGGGACGATCTCATACAGGGGGCGTCCACGACCTTCGTCACGGGCAGCGACTACAACATAGCCATAGCCCTCGATACGTCGGGCAGCATGGGCCAGAACAGCATAGCCACGGCGCAGGAAGCTCTGCTCGGCATGCTGAAGGACATGCTGGAACAGGTGCGGGTTACGGATGTGAAGGTGAACGTGCTGTATGTGGATTTCGACAACGACGTCAACACGTTCAAGGAAATGACCATCACGGCTGAAACGAGCGTGAGCGAGTTTGAAAGCTTTGTGCTGGATTCTTCCTTTGTGTCGGAGGGCGGTACGAACTACGAGGCGGTGTTCAACGCCATGTCCGGCTGGTTTGAATCCAACAGTGCGGAGAACGCCGTCAACAGAACGTATTTCATCACCGACGGCAAGCCTACCTACTACTATAAGGACAGCCTCTCCTGGAAAGCTTCGGGCAGACAGTATTATGTGGAGATTCCCGTCGGGGCCACTGAAGGAACGGTGGTCTATGACAACTACAACAACAGTTATACGCTGACGCTGCGTGACGGTGTGCTCGGCTTCTACGCGGGTCGGAACAACAGCAACTGGCAATCCGTCATGGGCGGAGACGGGCGCACGTCCCTGGACTATGCGGTCAATCAGGAATCGTCCGAGCGTCTCAAGGATCTGTCGGAAGTGCAGGTCATAGGCATCAACAAGGGAGACGTGCTGGATCAGGACGAGATGGACAGGTACGACTCCGGAGGTTCGGCCCAGCTTATTTCCGGAGCGGACGAGCTGGAAAACGCCCTGCAGTCGGAAACGCACAATCAGCCTGCGGCGGATACCGTTTTTGCCGGAGCCGGAGACGACGTGGTGTTCGGTGATGCCGCGCTCATGATGCTGAATGGCGAACGCGCAACGCTGGCGGAATATGTGCAGGCAGGCCTCGGATTCAGGCCCGGTACGGAGGATGTGCTGCACTATGTCCGGGAGCACGCGGAGGAAGTGGAGTCCGACCTTGTGCAGAACGTTTCCGCAAATGCGCCGGACAGAGAGGATGCCCTGATCGGAGGATCGGGGAACGACATCATGTTCGGGCAGGGAGGAAGCGACCTTCTTATCGGTGACGGCAGCAACACTCCGTCGGGAAGCGACACGCTGGATGAACTGGCATCGATTCTTCATCTGGAGAGCGGCTCGGGCACGGCGTCTCTGGTTTCTGCGGTGAAGAGCATGGATGCGGAGGCGCTGACGGAGCTGGACGCTCTGCTGGCAGGCCTTGAGCAGGTGAATTTCGATGGCAGCAGCCTTGCGGACGGGAATGATATGCTGTTCGGCGGCGCCGGAGACGATGTGCTCCTCGGCCTGGGAGGGGATGACATGCTCTTCGGCGGTGCCGGCAATGATGTGCTCTTCGGCGGCTCGGGCAACGATGTTCTGGACGGCGGCGAGGGAGCGGACTGCCTTCTGGGCGGGGACGGCAACGATATGATCGTGTATGACGGCAACGATCTTTTTGTGGACGGCGGCGCAGGAACGGATGTGCTTCTGGCGGATACGGCGGCGCTTGCGGGGCGGGATCCTTCGAGCCTTCTCGGCACGGGAACGCCGTCTCTTCCGGGAGAAGGACCGCTGGTCCGCGGCTTTGAAGTCGTCATTACCGGCGAACATGTCACGGATCTCGGCCTGACGGGCCTGGACGATCTTGCCGGATACGGCATCACCATCGGACGGAACGCCGAAGGGGAGGATACGCTTTTTCTCGGTTCCGGCTGGAGCGGCGGAAACGGCCTGTATACCGATGAGGACAGCGGCCTGACCATACGGACGACGATGTCCGCCCGGATGCAGGATGACGGCGTAACCTCCGTCGCTTTCGACGGCGTGGAGGAGGTCGTCGAGCAGCAGGTCTTCCTGCTCCAGAACGCGAACGGCTGATCTGAAAACGTGCGTTCAGTGCCGTGAGATGCGGGAAAAGAGACATCCTGTCGGAAGAGATCGCGGGAAAAGGCTTCGGGTGAACAGCATACCGGAGCCTTTTCTTCAGGAAATGCCGGCGGTCGACCTGCCTGTTCCGTCATGAAGGAGCGCTTCGCCTTTCTCTTGCAGAATCGTCTCCTCTGTGAAAGGAGAGCTGCCGGACGGTCTGGAAGGAAGAAAAGCATGAGTCTGAAGGTAAGTTTTGGAGAAAAAGGAAATATTTCATGCAGGTAAGGTCAATAACTCATCATCAATAATATTATAATTGAAAATATGCTGTCTCTGATTTCATATCGTGAGAAACAGGAAGAGAAAGGCGGGATGAAGTGACGTCGCAGTGAATCTGTATCATGGAACGACATCATGGCATCACGGTTTTTATGCATAACTTTTTACAGGATGGAGATGGTATGTGCGCTTTTTACTCATGCAGGCGGGGCGATTCGTGCAGAGATGGCCTGTGTCGGAAGAACGGCCGGTCTCATGGGATCATCTCTCCCGTGGTTCTGCTGCTTGCCTCCTGCTGTCTGTCTCTTGTCGCGGAGCCTTTTCCGACAGCGGCACAGGAAAAGGAGCCCCCCGTCACCATGAAGCAGTCCGTGGAATTTCTGCTGAAGAACAGCAACGCGCTCAAGGCCATACAGGAAAACCGCATGGCGGCCGGCTACGAAGTGGATCGGGCGAAGGCAGGCTACGGGCCGAGCATTGATATGACCGTACGGGGCGGATACGGCAAACTTACCGACAGCACCACCCGTTCCTACGGTTACAACGAGGCTTCTCCCTATTCTTCGGGATCGCTTGTGCTTTCCCAGCCCATCTGGGACGGCTGGGAAACCCGCAGCCGGGTACGGGAGGCGGAGTCCATTTACCGCTCCCTCGATCATCGCGTGCTGGACAATGCCAATTCGCTCGCGCTCGATGCCATCATCGCCCATGTGGACGTGCTGAGGCGGCAGGAAATTCTCCGTCTTGCCGAGGACAATGTACAACGGCATGAAGTCATGCTGGGCAAGGCCAGCGCAAGAGCGTCGCAGGGCGTGGATACCGTGGCCGACGTATCTCAGGCACAGAGTCGTCTGGCCCGTGCGCAGTCCACGCTGGCGGAAGCGGAGGCCAATCTCCGGGTGGCGGAGGATACCTATGTCCGCCTCACGAAGCATCCGGCCCGCAATCTGGCTCCCGTGGCCATGCCTGCCTCCGTGTTCTCCAGCGCCGAGGAAGTGCTGGAGGCGGCCCGGAAAGGGAATCCCAAGGTGGCGGCCTATCTGGAAGACGTGAATGCCGCCACGGCGGCCAGAGAACAGGTGAAGGCCGCCTATAATCCGTCCCTCAGTCTGGAGGCGGGGCCTTCGTTTTCCGACCGCGACGGAAAAAGTGAGCTGTGGACCGCCGAAGTGGGCGTGGCCGCAGTGATACGCTGGAATCTGTTCAACAGCGGCTCGCATCCGTCAGAGCCGACGGGTGTTGTACAACTACATGGATGAGCTGAAACTCAACGTGGAGCAGAACTGGACCCGTTTCGTATCCGCAAAGAAGCAGCTGGCGTTTTATCAGGAGGCCATCGGCTATAATGAGCTGACCTGTCAGGCGTATGAAGATCAGTTCATCATGGGACAGCGGAGCCTGCTTGATGTGCTGGACGCGGAAAACGAGCTGTTCAACTCCTCATCGCAGGTCGCAACGACCCACGGCAATACGATCATTGCGGTGTACCGCATGAAGGCACTGGCCGGTGAGCTGATTCGGGATCTCGGCATAGACACGGCGCTGCTTGCCGATCTTCCGGAAGATACGAAGGCGCATGACTATCCGTATCTGCCGAAGGCTGAGTAAAACGACAAAGACGCCCTTCCCGCAGCATGAGGGAAGGGCGTCTTTGTTCGTTGAAATCTTCGGAACGGCTTCCGGGGAAGTCTCAGGGCATCAGAGTTCCTGCTTCAGATAGATCATATCCGTAAGCTGTTTTCCGTTCTCCATGATGGGGTGATTGTAGTTGTTCACAAAGAAGTCTTTTTCCACATGGGAGAATCGGAAGCCGCAGGCCTGATAAAAGCCGAGCGTCATGGGGCTGTCTCCCGTGCCCACCAGCATGACGCCGCATCCCAGGTAGCGCTGCAGCAGAAATTCCACCATGCGCCTGCCGAGCCCTTGGCGACGTTTTTCCCCGGTCACGGCGAGATTTTTGAGTTCAAGGATGCCTTCGTCTTCCTTCGTGACCACGGCCACGGCCTGAGCCGCGTTCGTTTCGTCAAACATCACGAAAAGTTCCCCGCGTTCCAGATAGCGGTCGATCATGCTTTCCTGTTCATCGGCTTCAAGCAGCAGGGGAAGATAACGCTTTTTGTCGGCGGTTATAAGGCGGATGTCCATTGAGGTTCTCCTCTTTGCCGGGACTGGAATGGGGAGGCGCAGCGTCCGGAATTGACTGCTGCCGAAAGAGCTCTTTTCCGCCAACAGGTCGGCTGAAAAACGCTTGGAAGCGACCTGCGCTGTCCGGGCCTTTCCTGTTGCGGCCGTATGCAGGCTGACGTGGATGCCGGCAACAAAAAAAGGGGAAACTTTCCCCCTTTTTTGTCGTATTGTTTTATTCGTAGCTTCTGCAGTGGGCAGCCATGCGTTCTCTGGCTTTGGCCATGCGCTCACGCAGCATGAGACGGTAGGCATCCAGACTTCCGCCGATGTCTTCCATCGTTCCGCGGGCAACACCGCTGTCGATGGCGGCCTTGGCCACGGCAGGGGCCACCCATTCGATGATGCGCGGATCAAGGGGCAGAGGAATGATGTATTCCGGGCCGAAGCTGAAGTCGCGGCCGTGATAGGCGGCACGCACGTCTTCGGGCACGCTTTCCAGCGCAAGATCGGCCAGAGCGCGGGCGGCGGCAATCTTCATTTCCTCGTTGATCTTGCTGGCGCGCACGTCGAGAGCTCCGCGGAAGATGAAGGGGAAGCCGGAGACGTTGTTCACCTGATTGGGATAGTCGGAGCGACCCGTGCCCATGATGGCATCGGGACGTACGGCCTTGGCTTCTTCATAGCCGATTTCCGGCACGGGATTGGCACAGGCGAAGATGACGGGCTTGTCGGCCATGCCCTTCAGCATGTCGGGCTTGAGCGTGCCGGGGCCGGACAGACCGAGGAAGAGGTTGGCTCCCTGCATGGCGGCATAGAGCGTGTCGTCGATGCTGGCTCCGGGGGCGGGGGGCGTCTGCGCGAAGGTCATCTGCACGTCGGAGAGGTCGGTACGTCCGGTATGGATGAGGCCTCTGATGTCGAACATGGAGATGTTTTCCTTCTTCACGCCCATGGCGGCGTAGAAGCGGGCACAGGCCATACCTGCAGCTCCGGCGCCCATGACCACGACCTTCATGTCTTCCACGGCACGGCCCGTGATGCGCGAGGCATTCATAAGGGCTGCGCCGGTGATGACGGCGGTTCCGTGCTGATCGTCGTGGAACACGGGAATGTTCATGGCCTTCTTCAGCTCTTCCTCAATGTAGAAGCATTCCGGGCCGCGGATGTCTTCAAGATTGATGCCGCCGAAGGTGGGTTCGAGCGCCTTGACGATGTCGATGAGGCGGTCGGGATCGCTGCAGTCGAGTTCGATGTCGAAGGCGTCCACATCGGCGAACATCTTGAAGAGCATGCTCTTGCCTTCCATGACGGGCTTGCCGGCAAGAGGTCCTATGTTGCCGAGACCGAGCACGGCGGTACCGTTGGTCACCACGGCCACCAGATTGCCGCGGGCCGTCAGCTTTTCCGCATAGGAAGGGTCGGCCACGATGTCGCGGCAGGCTTCGGCAACGCCGGGGCTGTAGGCAAGCGTAAGGTCATCCTGCGTCGTGGCCTTCTTGCTGGTCATGACTTCTATTTTTCCGGGGCGGGGCAGCCCGTGATAACGGCGAACATCTTCCTTGGTATAGCTCATGGGAGATCCTTATTGAAAATTATCTGGCAAGAATATCTTTCATGACGGCCAGAGCAGCGCTCATGGCTTCGGCATTGGCCTGCGTTCCCATGTGTCCCATGCGGAACACACGACCGGCCAGCGGGCCGAGGCTGCCGCCCACATACAGACCGCGCTCGACAAGGGCGGCTCTCCAGTCGCTCCACTGCCAGCCTTCGGGCATACGCACGGCGGTGACGGTGGGGGAGTTGACGGCGCCTTCCACGGGCCACAGCGAAAGACCGAGCGCCTTTACGCCCTCGCGGCACTGACGTGCCACGGCTTCGTGACGGGCAAATACCTGCTCGAGTCCTTCGCGTTCCAGGGCGGAAAGAGAGGCGTCAAGCGCGGCGACACCCCACCAGTTGGGCGTGTAGGGAAAACGCATGGGATCTTCAATGGCATGATCAAAGGGCTGGATGGCGTCGTAACCGGCGTATCCTACTTCGCGGATGCGTTTCCAAGCTGCTTCGCTTACGCTCATGAAGCTCATGTCGGGCGGGCAGGCAAGGCACTTCTGAGAGCCGCCGAGCACGCAGTCGGCGTTCCACAGGTCGGCATGCACGGGAGCGCCGCCGGCACTTGCCACGGCATCCACCACCAGGAACGGAACGCCCAGATCCTTTTTCAGGCAGCCGAGTTCTTCCAGCGGATTCAGTGTGCCGGAAGGGGTTTCGCAGTGTACGGCCGTCATCAGCACGGGGCGATGGGCAAGAACGGCGTCCTTCACCTTCTCCAGCGTGGCCGCCGTGATGGTGGTATCGTACGGCTCGGATACGCGCACGGCCTTGCAGCCGAGCACTTCCGCCATATCGGCAAAGCCGTCGCCGAAGACGCCCGTCCCCACGGAAAGCACCGTGTCGCCGGGCTTCAGCAGACTCTTGAGCGCTCCCCACAGAACCAGCATGCCTTCGCCCGTGCCCATGAGCACGTCTTCCTTCGTGCCCAGCACCTTCTGCAAACGGCTGCGTACCGACTTGTAAAGTTCAAGATACTCCGTACCCATGCGCGGAGGCGCATAGTCCTGGCTGAGAGCGCGTGCAACATCGGGATGAACGGAAACGGGGCCGGGATAAAAGGGCATGGCCGCATAGGGCTTGAAACTGTTCATGGCAGAGCGGAAAGCAGACTCTCGGACGGGAAAGACGCTTTTCCGCCGGTGGTTGCCTTTCCCGCCGCCTCCCCCCGGGAGGTGAAAAGGACGGATTCCTCCGTCCGTGAAACATATAAAGCGTTTTCGTGAAAAGCCCCCGCCCTGTCAAGGCCTTTGCCGAAAGGAGGGAAGGTCAGGAAGGGCGGTCGGGGCTCTGCTCTGTACCCCGCCGGGGGAGATAATTTCCCCCGATCTCCATGATTCTGCCTTGCGGCGCTGCCGCGGCGGGAGGTTTTGTTTCAGGAAGGAAGAGAAAGTGAAAAGGTGCCGGGAAATCCGGGGAATGACTGTGAAAGGCGGTGGAGGATCGCTGGAGGTCGGGAGATAGGCGGATAAAAAAGAACCATGCCCGGAAAGGCATGGTTCCTTGATGCTGCATGACCGGACCGGCGGAGTCCGGCGCGGATGATGGAATCAGCGTTCTGTTTTTACAGGTGAACCCACGTTATATGGGGGCATGCTGATTATGGGTGCCGAGAGCACGGGTCAGCTTGTCACCGGCAAGGAAGAGTCGACCCTCGTCGAAGGCGCGGCCCAGAAGCTGGATGCCTACGGGAAGATTGCCGCTCATGCCCACAGGGATGGAGAGGCCGGGGAGACCGGCAAGGTTGAGGGACAGGGTGAAGATGTCCATGAAGTACATCTGAAGCGGATCGTCGGACATATGTCCGATCTGCCAGGCGGGCACGGGAGAGACGGGGGCAAGGAGCATGTCGCATTTTTCCAGAGCGTCGAGGTAGTCCTGGCGGATGAGTCGGCGCACCTGGGCGGCCTTGCGGTAATAGGCGTCGTAGTAACCGGCGGAGAGCACATAGGATCCGAGCAGAATGCGTCGCTGCACTTCGGGGCCGAAGCCTTCGGTGCGGGAGCGGGTGTACATGTCCTCAAGGTTTTTGGGCTCTGCGGTACGGTGTCCGTAGCGTACGCCGTCGTAGCGGGCGAGGTTGGAGCTGGCTTCGGCAGCGGCGAGAATGTAGTAACTCGCAATGGAGTATTCCGTGTGGGGCAGCGAGACTTCCACGATGTTCGCACCGAGGGAGCGGGCAGTGTCCACGGCATTCTGGCAGGCGGCGGCAACGCCTTCGTCGAGTCCTTCATGGCCGAAGAATTCGCGGGGCAGGCCCAGAGTGAGACCGGAAAGATCCTGCTGAGCGTTGATGGCCGCCTGATAGTCGGGAACAGCCACAGGGGAGCTGGTGCTGTCGCGTTCGTCATGTCCGGCAATGACCTGAAGCACGAGAGCGGCATCTTCCACGGTACGGGCGAGCGGGCCGATCTGATCGAAGGAAGAGGCGTAGGCGAGCAGACCGTAGCGGGACACGCGTCCGTAGGTGGGCTTGATGCCCACGCAGCCGCACAGAGAGGCGGGCTGACGGATGGAACCGCCGGTATCGGAACCGAGGGAGGCGAAGCACTGGCAGGCGGTCACGCTGGCGGCCGAGCCGCCGCTGGAACCGCCGGGAACGCGGGTGGTGTCCCAGGGATTGGTGGTCACCTTCCATGCCGAGTGCTCGGTCGTGGAACCCATGGCGAATTCATCCATGTTGTTCTTGCCGAGAATGATGGCTCCGGCATTCTTCAGGCGTTCCACGACAAGAGCGTCGTAGGGGGAAAGAAAGCCTTCGAGAATTTTGGATGCGGCGGTGGTGGGCATACCTTTGAGCGTGATGGCATCCTTCACGGTGACGGGCACGCCCCAGAGCGGCTTGTCGGAGAGATCGGCGGGACGCTCTCTGTCCATGCGGCGGGCTTCTTCAAGGGCTTCTTCGTCCCGTCTGGCAAGCAGGGCGCCGACGGCAGGTTCCGTGGCCTCGATGCGGGAGAGGCAGGAGCGGGTCACCTCTTCGGCGCTCACGCTGCCGCTGCGGATGCGATCACGGACTTCGCAGAGGGAAAGTTCAAACAGTTCGGACATTTATTTTCCCTCCACAATACGGGGAACAATGAAGAAGGAGCCGTCGGTGGCGGGGGCGCCGGCCAGAATGTCGGCACGGTCGCAGCGACGCACGGCCGTATCTTCCCGGAAGGCGCTTTCATGGATGACGGGAGAATACAGGGGTTCAACGCCGGAAGTATCCACTTCGGCGAGCTTGTCCATGTAGGCCAGGATACGGGAGCACTGTTGTGCCATTTCTTCCTGCACGGAGTCGTCGGGAGCAAGTCTGGAGAGGCGGCACAGATGCAGGAAGGCGTTTTTGTCGAGCGACATACGGATTCTCTTTAGTTCTGGGTAATGGAATTGACGAGCTGATCAAAGCTCAGGGGCCGCTGGGGAGCGGCAGGCGTTTCAGGTTCCGTGACGGTAAGGTCGCCGGTCGCGAGGCGTTCCTTGAGTCGGGAAATGTCGGCCGGGATATAGCCGGTGGCGGCGGGCTGGAAGACGAAAAGCTGTCTGCTTGCCTTGCCGGAGGCGTCCCAGCGGATGGGCGCGCCGGCCCAGGAAAGCCGGGGACCGGAAGCCAGGGCGCGGTTGAGCTCGGCGGGCGTCCAGCCGGGCTGGAGATTGAGCTCGGCGGCCATGCGCACGAAGTCGAAGCCGAGGGCGGACCAGTCGTCGGCATGTTCGTTTCTGGAGCCCATCACGCTGCGGAAGGCGCTGATGCCGGGGCCGGTGAGATCGTCGTTCCACACGCCGGGGAAGATGGTGAGAGCGAACGTGGCGGCATTGTTGCGGCTGCCCGGTCCGAGGCTCTGTTCCCAGATGGAGGTGCCCATCATGAGGCGGTTCTGGGCGCCGCTGTAGTGCAGGCTGGAAACGAGCATGTCCATGTTCTTCCAGCTGTCGGGCAGGAAAATGGCCTGAAAGTCAGCCGTGGCCACGGGAATGCTGCCGCGCTGGGCGCCGACCTTGGTTTTGACGAAGGTTCCGGCCTCCTTGGGCCAGGCGTTCATCTGACCGGCGGTGTAGGAACCGGAGGTGACGGCAAAGCCGCGGGCCGTGGCTTCCTGCATGAACAGGCCGCTCATGCGCTTGCTGTAGGAATCGTTCGGGCTGAACACGCCGAAGGAGGAAATGCCGAGATCGGAAGCGGTGTCGAGCAGGGTGCGGATCTGATCTTCGGGGCTGGCGAAGAAACGCCAGGCCTGCGTGCCTTCTTCCCCGGAAGGCAGGGAGGAGAGAAAGGCGAAGAGCGCACGCCCGGAAGCCGCATTCTTGACATCCTTGTAGCGGGCGGGAATAAGCGGGCCGCCCACGGTGACGAACTGGGAAGGCAGCGTCTGCACTTTCTGCTGCCAGCCGGGCAGGCCGGAGTCGATGATGATGAGCTCCACCTTTTTGCCGGAGAGGCGCAGATCGTCGGCTGCGGCGGTGGCGCCTGCGGCCACCTGACGTCCCAGAGCCGAGGCGGAACCGGTCTGAGGCAGCACGAGGGCCACATAGGCGGTGTCGCTCACGGTGGGAGCAGCGTCGAGACCGAGCATGGCGGGCGCGGCGTAGAGCAGCGGATTCGAAAGTCTGGCGAGCACGGACGAGGCGTCGTCGACAAGACCGCGGCGGGCGGCTTTGAGCATGACGAGATTCCAGGGGAAGTTCCGTTCCTGTTCGGCGGAAATGTCGGAGGCGAGCTTTCTCAGGGTATCGCTGTCCATGGCGTCAAGGTCGGTCCAGTACATGGTTTCCCATGCGGCGCGCTGATCGGCGGACGCCTGAGCATAGAGCGCGGAGAGTTCCTTGCGGGCGGCGTAGCCCTGCTTGCCCGGACGGCTTGCGGCAATGGAGACGGCGCGGCTGCGCATAAGCTGGGAGGAAGAGGGATTCTTCCACATGGCTTCGGCAAGGCGTCCCTGTTCCGTGCCCGAGAGTCCGGCAATGCTGTTGACCCAGAGCGTGGCCTCATCTTGTTTCTGGTAGGGAAGACGCTGCTTTTCCAGCAGAGAGCAGCCGGAAGCGAGCATGGCGAGACACAGGGTCAGAAGGAGGACGATGCGAAAACGGGGGAGCATGGCGATATCCTTTGTGCTTCAGGGCGGGCTTTCCGGAAGACGCGTCTGAAGGCGGACGGAGCCTTTCGGGCTCAGCCTGCGTACGGAAAGCGCGGTCGTTCCGAAAAAAGGTTCCGGACGCGGAAACGTCCGGAACCTTGAGCATAAGCCAGCTTGCCTGTGAGAGCAAGAGCGCAGTCAGGACTTTTGGTCGTGCGTCTTGTCTGTGGAGCGGTCTTCGGCTTTCTTTTCCTGGGTGCTGCGGATGTCACGCATCTGCATGGGATCAGGGCGGAATCAGCAGGACATGGTGCCGCCGCCCTTGCGGATCGCAGAAACAGCGACGAGGGCAAGCAGCAGAATGACGAGGGTACCGAGCGTATCCATGATTTCCATGATAAGGCTCCCTGATGCAGGAGAAGAACCGGAAGGGGCGGCATATACGCTCCTTCCGGCATATGGGGCGTCTTACAGAGCGGTGCTCTGGAAGCCGTTGTCCACGTAGAGAATCTCGCCGGTCACGCCGGAGGCCAGATCGGAGGCGAGGAAGGCGGCGGAGTTGCCCACTTCGTCGATGGTGACGAGGCGGTGCAGCGGAGCGCGCTTTTCGAACATGGCGCCGATCTGGTGGAAGTCGGAAATGCCGGAGGAGGCCAGCGTACGGATGGGACCGGCGCTGATGGCGTTCACGCGGACGTTCATGGGGCCGAAGTCGGTGGCGAGATAGCGTACCGAGGCTTCGAGAGCGGCCTTGGCCACGCCCATGACGTTGTAGTTGGGAATCATCTTTTCCGAACCGTAGTAGGTCATGCAGAGCACGGACGCGCCGGGATTGAGCAGAGGTTCAAAGGCCTTGCACAGCGCCACCAGCGAATAGGCGGAAACGTCGAGAGCGAGACGGAATCCGTCGCGGGAGGTGTCGAGGTAGCGGCCCTTGAGGTCGTCCTTGGAGGCAAAGGCCACGGAGTGGACGAGCACGTCGATCTTGCCCCACTTTTCGGCCACGAGTTCGGCGCTGCGGGCGATGTCTTCATCGCTGGACACGTCGCAGGGGAAGGTGAAGTCGCCGGAAAGTTCGGCGCTTATGGGATCGATGCGCTTTTTCAGAGCGTCATTCAGATAGCTGAAGGCAAGCTGAGCACCTTCGCGATGGAAGGCGGAAGAGATGCCGTAGGCGATGCTGTGCTTGTTGGCCACACCGAAGATGACGGCTTTTTTTCCTTCAAGAAGCATATTCCTCTCCTTTGGTGATGGTTGAAATGGGGGAGGTTACAGGGAGCGGCCCGTAAGCAGACGGAAGGCTTCCTGATACTTTTCGGCGGTGGTGTCGCGCACTTCGTCGGTCAGCGCGGGAGCGGGCGGAGTCTTGTCCCAGACCTGGGTTTCGAGCCAGTCGCGCAGATACTGCTTGTCGAAGCTGGGCTGGCTGTGGCCGGGCTCATAGCCGGCGGCGGGCCAGAAGCGCGAGGAGTCGGGAGTAAGCACTTCGTCGATGAGGGTGAGCTTGCCGTCCACGAGGCCGAATTCAAACTTGGTATCGGCAATGATGATGCCGCGTTCGGCCGCATACTGCGAGGCTTCGCTGTAGATGGCGAGCGTGGTTTCGGCGGCCTTGTCGGCGTACTCTCTGCCCACGATGGAGCGCATGGTTTCAAGACTGATGTTTTCGTCGTGAGAGCCGATTTCACCCTTGGTGGAGGGGGTGAAGAGAACTTCGGGGAGCTTGTCGGATTCCTTCAGACCTTCGGGCAGGTTGTAGCCGCAGAGGGTACGGCTTTCGAGGTAGGACTTCCAGCCGGAGCCGGCGAGATAGCCGCGCACGATGCATTCGGCCTTGAGAGGCTCGGCCTTCTTCGCGAGCACGGAACGGCCTGCAAGCTGATCCTTGAAGGGCTGAAGGGCGGCGGGGTATTTGTCCACATCGGACTCGATGATGTGGTTGGGAATGAGATGGGCGAATTTTTCCATCCAGAACAGGGTGAGCTGGTTCAGGATGACGCCCTTCCACGGAATGGGCTGGTCGAGAATGACGTCGAAGGCCGACATGCGGTCGGTGGTGACGATGAGCAGCGTGTCGTCGTCTACATCGTAGATATCGCGGACCTTGCCGCGGGAATGAAGTTTGAAGCCGGGAAGACTGGTGGACGTAACGACGGGATAGGGAAGCTTTTGCATGGGAAACCTCGGAAAACGGGCGTTGGAAAGGCGCATCAGCCGCGCAGTTCTACGGAGCGGGCGTGGGCCTCAAGACCTTCGAGTCTGGCAAGCAGAGCGATGGAAGAGGCGTGAGCGGAAGTAAATTGCGCAGAAGCTGCCACGATGCTGGTGCGCTTGCTGAAGGTCTGTACGCTGAGCGCGGAGGAATGACGCGCCGTGCCGAGCGTGGGCAGAACATGGTTGGGGCCGGCGTAGTAGTCCCCCACGGGTTCGGGGGAATACTGACCCATGAACACGGCTCCGGCGTGGCGGATGGAAGGCAGCACGTCCCAGGGGGAAGCGGTGCAGATTTCCATGTGTTCGGGAGCAATGCGGTTGGCCATCTCCACACCGACGGAAAGGTCGGGAACCAGAATGATGGCGCTCCAGTCGTCGAGGGCTGCGCGGGCGATGTCGGCGCGGGGCAGTTCGGCGACGCGTCTTTCCAGGGCTGCGGCCGTGCGGTCGGCGAGCAGGGAACTTGTGGTCACGAGTATGGCGGAGGCGAGTCTGTCGTGTTCGGCCTGGGAGAGCATGTCGGCAGCCACCCAGTCGGGATTGGCGCTTTCATCGGCCAGCACGAGGATTTCGCTCGGGCCGGCGATCATGTCGATGCCGACCTTGCCCTGAACGAGCTTCTTGGCCGTGGTGACGAAGATGTTGCCCGGACCCGCGATGACGTCCACGGGGCGGATTTCCTTCGTGCCGTAGGCGAGAGCGGCGATGGACCAGGGGCCGCCCACACGGTAGACCTCGTTGATGTCGAGCAGGTAGGCGGCAGCCAGCATATAGGGGTTCAGCGTTCCGTCGGCACGCGGAGGCGTGACTACGGCGATTTCCTTCACTCCGGCCACCTGGGCGGGAATGGCGCCCATGAGCATGGAGGAGATGAGAGGCGTGTTGCCGCCCTTGCCGCCGGGCACGTACAGACCGGCACGATCCACGGGCTCCACCTTCTGACCGAGAATGGAGCCGTCTTCGCGGGTGATGAACCAGGACTTGTCCTTCTGCGCTTCGTGGAAGGCGCGAATATGGGAGGCCGCTTCCACGATGACGCTGCGTTCCTCGCCGGAAATGGAGGCGGCGGCGCGGGCCAGCTCCTCCTGCGGCACGGCAAGGGGCAGTTCCATGCCGGGGGCGTCGAACTGCCGGGTGCGCTCGATGAGCGCCTGATCTCCGCGTTCGCGCACGTCCGCGAGAATGGCGCGCACCTGATTTTCCACATCCTGACCGTTGCCGTCAGCGGGGTTGCCCCGCTCGGACAGACGCTGGAAAAAAGCTTTGGCTTCCGCGTCGGCAGGCGACTTTATGTTCAATATGCGACAGGACATTGTTTTTCTTCTCCTTAATATGTGGAGGCATTCGGCAGGCCTTGGGCCGTCGCGTTGCAAGAATGGAGATTCCTGAGGGAATAGTCAAGTTTTTCAGTGCGGCGCATCAATGTCGGCGGTCTTTGACGACCTGTCTTCCGCGGCCGAGGGCGAGCTTGCCCTCGGGCACGTCCTCCACGATGACGGATCCTGCGCCCACGAGCGCACCGTCTCCTATGGAAACGGGAGCGACGAGAGACGTGTTGCTGCCGATGAAGCAGTCTGCGCCGATCGTGGTGCGGAACTTGTTCTTTCCGTCGTAGTTGCAGGTGATGGTGCCTGCTCCGAAGTTCACGCCGGGGCCGACTTCGGCGTCGCCGAGGTAGGTCAGGTGGTTGGCCTTGGAGCCTTTGCCGAGATGCGTTTTCTTGAGCTCGACGAAGTTGCCCACATGCGCGTTTTCATCCACGAGCGCCTGCGGACGCAGACGGGCATAGGGGCCGATGAGCGCGCCGCAGCGCACTTCGGCCTTCTCGATGTGGCAGAATTCCCGGATTTCCACGTTGCCGTCAATGACGGCGTCGCGCAGCACGCAGTGGGAAAGAATGCGGGCGCCGCTTTTGATCACGGAGTTTCCGTAGATTTCGCAGGGGCCGAAGATTTCCGTTCCCTTTTCCACCACGGCGAGAGGGCTCACGCGTACAAGCTGAGGTGCGTGCAGGATCACGCCCGAAGAGAGCAGCTCGGCGCAGCGGCGTTTCGTGAGAATGTCTTCGGCCACGGCAAGTTCGGAAGGCGTGTTCACGCCGAGCAGCGCCTCGGCTTCGCATCCTGCGCCTTCGGCCCGGATGCCCCGTACGTCCATGCCTTCGGCAAGGCCGAGGGACACGAGATCGGTGATGTAGTATTCTCCGCCCTTGTTCTCGCAGGACAGATGCGGCAGGAGCTTCCGCACGGCGGGCAGCGAGAAGAGATAGATGCCCGTGTTCACTTCGTGCGCGTCTTCCAGCGGACCGTAGAGGGCGGGATCGAAGTCCTTCGCTTCCACAATGGCCCGGACGGCGCCGTTTTCGCGCACCACGCGTCCGTAGGAGGCGGCGTTGTCCAGCACGAGGCTCAGGAAGGCCACGTCTGCGCCGTCGGCTGCGTCGAGGAAGCGGTTCAGAACGTCCGGCGTGAGAAGCGGGGCGTCGCCGTTCACCACGAGAAGGCAGCCGTCTCCTTCAAGATGCGGCATGGCCGTCATGAGGGCGTGGCCGGTGCCGAGCTGCTGTTCCTGACGGATGCACCGGGCCGTCCTGCCCAGTCGTTCGGCCGTGCGGGCGGCTTCGGCGGAGACCATTTCGGCTTCGTTGCCCACAAGCGTAAATATGTTGCCGATGCGGGGCATGGCCGCCGCCGTAGCCGTGACCAGCGTGAGCATGCTTTCGCCGAGCAGCGTCTGCAGGACCTTGGGTCTCGGCGAGGGCATGCGCGTACCCTTGCCGGCGGCGAGAATGAGGACGTCGATAGATTTCATGTCAGTCTCCACGGAGAGCTCGGCCCGCGGCGCACACCATGACGCCGAGAACCATGAGGAATATGCCTCCCCGGCGCAGCGTTTCGTCGGGCAGGGAGAGAAGCTCGATCAGTGTCTCGCGGGTTTTCCGGGGTGAGATGAGCCAGGGCAGAGCCTCAAGAACACAGGCCAGCCCCAGTGCGGCAAGAAAGAGGGAAAGATTGAAATTCATCGCGGCAGTATCCTAGGTATCGGCCGACTTGTAAAGAGTCTTTTTGCTTCCCCGCGGCCGTGAGATGCGGCGTTTCGCAGGCGTTCCCGGGATCGGCGGAGACGAAAATGCTTGCGAAGAATGAAAAATGCGTTCAAAAGGTAGAGGAAAGATTGTCCTGCAGGAGAAATATCGTGAGCATGATAACGTTTATGTCCGTGCTGAAATACGAGCAGGTAAAGGTAAATGCCGCTCTGGAGAAGGAACTTGCCGCCATGCCCGCGCCGCTGCGCGACATCGTGGGCCATGTGCTTCTTGCCGGAGGCAAGAGACTGCGTCCGCTCATGACGCTCTCCTGCGCCCGCCTTTTCGGCGCGGAAGGCCCGGAACTGTACGAGCTTGCCGTCATTCCCGAAATGATACATGTGGCCACGCTTCTGCACGACGACGTGCTCGATGAGGCTCCGTCCCGCCGCGGACGCGTTTCGGCCCATGTTCGCTTCGACGTGCCCCGCGCCATTCTGGCCGGAGACGCGATGCTCGCCGCCGCCAGTCACAAGACGGCTTCGTTCGGCATTCCCGCCCTGCTGACCTGCGTGTCGGAGTCCGTGCTCATGACGGCCGCTGGGGAAACCCATGAGATTGCCCTCCAGCATTCGCTTTCCCACAGTCTCGGAGAATACCTGGACGTCATCGCCGGAAAGACCGGCTGGCTCATCCGCGGCTCCTGCCGGCTCGGCGCGCTCTACGCCGGGGCGTCCGAGAAGGACGTGGAGGCGGTTTCCGAATACGGTCTCAATCTCGGCATCGCCTTCCAGATGGTGGACGACGCCCTTGACTTCGCCGACGAGGCCGTAACGGGCAAGCCTACGGCCGGCGATCTTGAGGAGGGCAAGTTTACGCCTCCCATCATGAAGTATCTGGAGTTCATGCCCCGCTGCGACAGGGAGAACTTCTGCGAAAAATTCCGCACCGGCACCTTTACGCCGGAAGAGCGGGCGCGCATTGCCGCCGATATCCGCCGTCTCGGCTTCGACGCGGAATCCAGGGCCATGGCCGACACCTATCTCGACAAGGCTGAGCGCTGCCTCGACGGGCTGCCTCAGCGCTTTGAGCAGAAGCTTTTCCGGGAGGCGCTCGAGTTCGTGCGCAACAGAAAATCGTAGGAGCATAAGATTATGGCTTATTTCCGCGTGCTTTCCGCGCAGCTTGCGCTTCTTCAGAGTCTGCTCGTCAGGGAAGAGTCGTGGGCCATACTCATCACCGCCGATCCCGACGCTCTTGCGAGCGCTATGGCCCTTCAGCGCATCATCCGCTCGAAGGTGAAGAGCGTGACCATAGCCCGCACCAACGACATCTCACGGCCTGACAACCTGGCCATGATACGCTACCTCAACATTCCCGTGGTGAAGTGGCGCCCTTCCATGCGGAAGAAGATACAGCGCTTCGCCCTGGTGGATTCGCAGGCGCATCATAATCCAGCCTTTGCCGGGCTGGAGTTTTCCGTGGTCATCGACCATCATCCAAAGAGCGCCGACCCCTGCGACGCGCCTTTTCAGGATATACGTCCCGATTACGGCTCCGTGAGCACCATGATGACGGAATATCTTTATTCCGCAGGCATTCGTCCGGCACGGCTTCTGGCCACGGCGCTTCAGTACGGCATACGAACGGATACCGGCACCTTCGGCCGCGGATGCACCGATGTGGATCTGCGGGCCTATCATTATCTCAGCCGCTTTTCCGATACCAATCTGATGAACCGCATTCTGCGCAGCGAGTACATGCCCGAGTGGCTTCCCTATTTCTCCCGCGCCTTTGAAACGCTGCGTCCCTGCGGTCGCGGCAGCTACGTCTGGCTCGGCAAGGTGGAAAGCTCCGACATTCTCGTGGTGGTGGCGGATTTCTTCCTCAAGGTGCACGGCCTGCGCTGGGTGGCGGTATGCGGCGTGAGTGCAGGCAGGGTGATCGTGATCTTCCGCGGCGGGTACGGCAAGATGGATCTCGGCGCCGTGGCATCCTGCGTTTTTCCCGGGATAGGCGGCGGAGGCGGGCATCGGACGATGGCCAGAGCGGAGGCCGCTCTTATGGACGTGCCCGTGGAGGCGCGCAGCGGGCTTGAGGAATATGTGTTCCAGCTCATTTATTCGGCTGCGGAAAAGCGGCGCAGGCAGCAGGCCGCGGCCCATGCCGGGACAAAGGCCACCGCGGAGGACACCGGCTCTGAAACTGCAGAATGCGGGAGTGCAGCAGAGGGCGAGGGGAAAGCGTTGTCCACCGGGCCTGATTCCGGAAAAGAAGCTACTGCGTCTGAGAAAGTCGGCGAGAACTCCTGAGACCGGGCGCGCTTTTACGGCTGAAAAGGCCTTTGTGTGAAACTTCTTTCTGCGCGGTAAGGCCGCAGGACGGGCAGGGAAAACGTTTTCCTGCGGCCCGCCGAGTCCATGCCGATTCTTCATGCCGTGTCGTTTTCGAGACACAGGTCGATAAAGTTGCGCATGGGGGCGGTAAGATACTTTCTCTTGTGGTATATGATGTTGAAGTCCCGGCCCAGTTCCGGCCGTAGATCGAAGGCGGCGACGCTGCCTTCAAGGATATCCTTCTGTACGAGCAGGCATGGCAGCACGGAAACGCCGAGTCCTGCGGCCACGCCTCGGATGATGGCCTGATTGCTCACGCTTTCCCAGAGAGGACGCACGTGAAGCTGTTCCAGGGAGAAGCATGCGTCGAGTATTTCGCGACCGCCGCTGCCTTTTTCGCGGAGCAGCAGAGGGTATTTCGCCAGCTCGGCGATGGTGACGTCGTTTCTTCCGGCGAGAGGGTGACCGGCGGGGGCTATGCCGCAGAGGCGGTCTTTTCTGAAAGGGCGGCAGAGAATGTCCGGGTGCTGAGGGGCGTTCTCGATGAGGCCGATGTCTATGCTGTTGTCCGTGGCGAAGCGCTCGATGGTGGAGGAATTGTGGATGACCACTTCCGTGTGGAGGCCGGGAAAGCGTTCGCGGCAGGCCAGGAGCAGGGCGGGGAGCACATGCGTGCCTATGGTGATGCTGGTGCCTATGCGCAGAATGCCCGTTTCATCCCAGCTTTCCATGTTCTTTTCCATGTCGCGGAACAGGGAAACGATGTGCAGGGCGTATCCGTAGAAGGCCTTGCCGCATTCGGTGGGAACAACGTTGTGGCCCGTTCGTTCAAACAGGCGCACACCGTAGTGTTCCTCCAGTTCGCGTATGGCTAGACTCACGGACGGCTGGGATACATGAAGCATGAGCGCGGCCCGCGTGAAGCCGCCTGCCTGAAGAACCGTGACGAAAATATGCAGATGTCGGAGCGTCATGGAATATATAAGTAAAAGGTTATGAATTCCATAGAATAATATTATTTTATTTTTCCACGGACAAGGGGCATGCTGCCGGGCAGAGGTGTACGGCATGACTCAACGATAGAAACTTCTGGGGAAACTTTTTCTTTCCACGCTGGAACTGAGCGCGTTCACGTTCGGCGGCGGATACGTCATCGTTTCCCTCATGAAGAAGATGTTCGTGGACAGGTTTCACTGGATAGAGAACGACGAGATGCTCGATCTTGTGGCCATAGCGGAAACGGCGCCCGGTTCCATTGCCATAAGCGGAGCCATAGTGGTGGGCTACAAGCTGGACGGACTCATGGGCATGTTCGTCACGGTGGTGGCCACGACCATTCCTCCGCTCGTTACCATTTCTCTCATTGCGCTGGGCTATCAGGCCGTGAGCGGGAACGAGCTTGTGAGTCGTCTGCTTCTCGGTATGCAGGCGGGCGTGGGCGCGGTGATTTTTGCCGTGGTGTGGGATCTTGCGCGCGTGTATGTGAACCAGCGGGACGCGGCGGCCCTGCTGGTTCTGGCGCTGGCCTTTGCGGCGGCGGGCCTTTTTCGTTTCAATGTCATTTATGTGGTCATGGCGTGCATGGGCGTGGGCTTTGTTCACGCGCTTCGCCTCTCGAGGAGCGGAAAAAAATGATGTACTGGGACATTTTTTTCTGCTTTCTCAAGATAGGAGCGTTCAGCTTCGGCGGCGGATACGCGGCGCTTCCGCTCATTCAGGGGGAAGTGGTGGGGAACTACGGCTGGCTTTCCATGCGAGAGTTTACCGATCTTGTGACCATATCGCAGATGACGCCCGGCTCGATTGCCGTCAACGCGGCCACTTTTGTCGGTACGAGACTGGCCGGTCTGCCGGGGGCCGTCATCGCCACGGCAGGCTGCGTGCTTCCGGCCTGCATCATTGTTACGCTGGCGGCGAAGATGTACCTGAAATATCGGAACATGACGCTTCTTTCCGGCGTGTTTGACGTGCTTCGTCCGGCAGTGGTGGCCCTCATTGCGGTTTCCGGCATGGACATTCTTCTGTCGGCCTTCTGGAACCATGAAACGATCATCGTTGTGAAGGATGTCAATCTGCGGCTCGTCGGCCTTTTTTTCTTCAGTCTTTTTCTGCTCCTGAAATGCCGGATGAATCCCATTTTCGTCATGCTGCTGGCGGGCGTTGCAGAGGCGGGGCGTACCTCATGGAGTAACGGCTGCGGATTTTGCCGGGCGGGACGCCTTTCGGGCTGGCGCCGGAACGGCGGAACTTCTTTCCACCGGAAAGGGAACGGTGCATGAGTGCCGAAGAAGGGCAGAGCGCGTGCCAGGGCGGCGTTCCTTGTCGCGCCTTCGGGAAAATCTTTCCGTGCCTCTTTACAGGCTTGCGTTAATCATATATTTTGATATCGAACTAAAAAAACGGACGATGCGCTGCAAGCCTCTTTCCGCCGGACCGGCAGTTCTTCGGCGTATGCGGGCCGTCCATCAGGAGAATACTATGACCATACAAGAGATTTTTGATCGATTCGACAGCATCGGCAGCTGTGTGTTTGCCACCATCGGCAACGACTATCCCGAAACGCGCATTGCGCACTTTCTGGCCTGCGATGAGGAAGGGCTGTACTTCATGACCATGACCACCAAGCCCTTCTATCGTCAGCTCAAGGAAAGCGGCAGGGTTTCGGCGTGTGCTCTCGGCGCTGATCCTTCCGTTCGGATGACGGAAGACGGCCTGCTGGAGATGAAGCCCGGATACTTTATCCGCGTTACGGGAGACGTGCGGGAAGTCAGCATGGAGGAGATCAAGGCCAAGAACAATCCCGATTTCGTTTATGGCATCGAAGATCAGGAGCGCTATCCGGCCATGACGACCTTCGTCATGTACAGGGCGAAGGGGGAAATCTACGACTATGATTTCGACATGAAGACCCGGGATCACAAGCTTGAGCGGATGAGATTTTCCTTCGGCGACTTTCCTGTGGAAAAGGCCGGACTCACCATTACGGACGCCTGCATCGGCTGCGGAACGTGCATGAGAGGCTGTTCGTTCAAGGCCATACGCAAGGAAGGCGACCGCTACGTCATTGACGGATCCCGTTGCGACGAATGCGGCAACTGCTGGGTGCACTGTCCTGCGGGAGCTGTCCGGCATAAGGGCCTGTAGCCTGTTCTTCCGGAAGGGCGTTTTGTATGCCCCCGGCTGGTCGGAACGTCTGTCATGCAGAAGAAGGGTGGATGGAAACATGACGCAGGAAGAAAGAAGAATCCGGCTGGTGACGGCCCTGCTTGAAGAACGAGGGGAGAAGGCGGAGCCAGGCGACATCGGCGATGAGAAGGCACAGAAGGAACTTTTGCGGGCACTGTTCAATACGCGGCCTCCGTGGCCGGTGTCTTCGGAGTTTCTGGAAATTCAGGATGCCTTTCTGCAGGAAGAGCGGAACGTGCGGGGCGTGACGTCGGCGGAGTCTATTCCCTTCATGCGCGGCAGGCTCTGCCTGTGGCAGGGGGACATCACCCTGCTGGACTGCGATGCCATCGTCAACGCGGCCAACAGCGCCATGCTGGGCTGCTTTCATCCCGGGCATCACTGCATCGACAATGCGATACATACCTTTGCAGGCGTGCAGCTGCGTCTGGTCTGTGCCCGCATGATGGAAGAGCAGGGACATCCTGAGCGCACGGGCGGAGCAAAAATCACTCCGGCCTTCAATCTGCCGAGCCGCCATGTCATTCATACGGTGGGACCGATCGTGAACGGGGAGCCCTCGGCGGAAGATGCGCGGCTTCTTGCCTCCTGCTATGCTTCCTGTCTTGATCTGGCGGCGAAGAACAACGTGGAAACGCTGGCCTTCTGCTGCATTTCCACGGGCGTGTTCGGCTTTCCGCAGAAGGAGGCCGCAACAATCGCCGTTCAGACCGTCACCGACCGTCTCAAAGACTATCCGGCCATAAGGAAGGTTATCTTCAATGTCTTCAGAAACAGCGATCTTGAAATCTACCGGCGTTTGCTCGGCTGAGACGGAACGTCTGGCCGAGGTTCTGGAGAGCTCCGACGCCGTTCTCATCGGCGCAGGCGCGGGGCTTTCCGCCTCCGCGGGACTGACGTATTCCGGCGAGAGATTCGAGCGGCTTTTCGGAGACTTCGCCGAGGCCTGCGGCATCACGGATATATACTCCGGGGGCTTCTACCGTTTTTCCACGCCGGAGGAGCACTGGGGATGGTGGAGTCGACACATCTGGCACAACCGTTATGAACCCGGTTCGTTGCCGGTGTATCGGCGTCTTTTTTCTTTGATGAAGGGCCGGAACTACTTTGTGCTGACGAGCAATGTGGATCATCAGTTCCAGCTTGCGGGCTTCGACAAAAAGAGGCTCTTCTACATGCAGGGCGACTACGGACTGTGGCAGTGCAGTCTGCCGTGTCATGAGCGCACCTATGACAATGAGTCCGTCGTGCGCCGCATGGTTCAGGAGCAGAAGAACAGGCGTGTGCCGTCGCACCTTGTGCCGCACTGCCCGGTGTGCGGCCGACTCATGACCATGAATCTGCACGCCGACGACACCTTCGTACGCGATGAGGGATGGTTTGCCGCCAATGTCCGCTACCGTGAATTTCTACGCGATCATAAAGACGGCAGAGTGCTGTTTCTGGAGCTTGGCGTAGGATTCAACACGCCCGGCATCATCAAGTATCCGTTCCGGCAGATGACGGCGGACAACCCGGCCGCGACGTATGTCTGCATGAACATGGAAAAGCCGCATCTTCCCGCGTCTGCAGCACCGCGCAGCATCTGGATTTCGGGCGATATAGGCGACCGTCTTGCGGAGCTCGAAGTCTGCCTTGAGAAAGAACGGCAGCGCTGAAAAGCAGCGGCGGCATGAGCGCGGCGCTTATTCTTTCCTCTGACGGATTCCTGCAGGGGATACGGAGTCTTCTGCCGCCCGGATCAGCTTGCCGAGCCGTGCGGCAGGCCTTATCATAATAGAGGAGCCTACCAGCCTACGCGGGTACAGGAGAAGATCATCTGCCAGATGTTGCCTATGTGCGCGCCGCGCATGGGGCAGTCGGAATCCTCGTTGAGCTTCTTCAGTCTGTCGATGGTCTGCTGTTCCCTGTCGTGGCTGAATACTTCCACGGGCATTCCGTAGCGGTGCTCATCGGTCATGATGCGGCGGCTCAGATTGAATCTTCTGCGTACGAGTTCAAGGATTTCATCATCTATGGAGTCGATTTCCGCTCTCAGTCTCTCGATGGATTCTTCTGCTCTGGGATCTGCCATACGTTCCTGCCTTGTGAGGTTGCTGCACGGGCGTTTGCGGGGAGTCTTTTCCCTGAAGAAACGGCCGGCCGGTCTTTTTTGAGGAAATGCTCCAGAGCTTCTGCTCTGTCAAGCCGCATACGGCCGGAGAGAGTCGGGAATTTTTTTCCCTTTCGCGCCCATTGCCCATTGCTGGCAAAAAGGGTATTTCTTTCATGGCATTTCCGCCCTTCCTTCCGTGGGCGGAAGATTTCACTACAGGAGATGACTATAATGAACAGAAACATAGTTTCCGCTCTTGCCCTTATGTCCATGCTTACGCTTCTCGGCGGCTGCAACGAAGAAACGAAACCCGAAAAGCCCGCGCCTCAGTTCGGCGTGGTTCAGCTGTCCAAGATTTATCAGGAAAGCAAGCTCGGTCAGCAGGGTGTCGCCCGCTTCAACGAGGTGCAGGAAAAGGCCGTGGCTGCCATGAGCGACATTCAGGCCAAGGTGGAAAAGGCCAGAGCCGACAAGAACGAGGCTGAACTTGCCCGTCTCGAACAGGAATTTCAGAGCCGTCTGTACTTCCTGCAGAACGTCATTCAGCAGGATCAGGAACACGTGATGAACGTGCTCCAGACCGAGGCCAAGAAGGCTATGGAACAGTGCCGCGCCGAACGCAATCTTTTCGGCATCTTCCAGGATGATGTGGTTCCGGTGTACAGCCCCGAAGCGGATATGACGAATGCCGTGAAGACCATTCTCGATGCCGGTACCGCTTCTTTCGGTGATCTGCCCTCCATGGAACAGCCCCCGCTGCCCGAGCCTGAAAACGCCACTCCTGTGGAAGAACCTGCTGCCGACGAGGCTCCTGCCGCTGAACAGCCTGCTGCGGAAGCTCCCGCTGCCGAAGCCGCTCAGCCTGCCGCCAAGTAGCGTGTTTTTTCGAGGCACGGCGCTGTCTGCGCTTTTTCCCCCTTTCGGTATGGAAGGAAGGGCAGTGCGTTGTGCCGGATAGTCTGCTGTTTCTTCAGGAACGTGAAGACGCCATGAAGGGATCCGTTTTCCGATGTGGAGAACGGATCCTTTTTTGTATTCGGTCTTTTTTCTTTTGAGCGGCCGAGGAGAGATGGTATTTTCATGCCTGAATGTGGGTACTCTTCATTTCCGCTCTGCAAAGGAATGCAGGCGTGTCACGTCCTGGAATCGTTCATGGTCAGCCCTGCGCTCCGGTATTATTTCATCGGACTCCGGGTCTTGCCGCCGGAGCGATCCCTCTGTATAAAGGCGATATATTTTTCCTAGAAACAGGAGTTCTCATATGTGCGGAATCATTGGCTACAGCGGACATCGTCCCGCCGTGCCCCTGCTGGTGGAAGGACTGCATCGTCTGGAATACAGAGGCTATGACTCGTCGGGTGTGGCCTTTGAGCAGGCCGGCAGCCTTCATGTGGTCAAGGCTGCAGGCAAACTGTCGGCGCTGGAAGCGAAGCTGGCAAACAATGCCTACCTTCTGGCCACATCCGGCATAGGACATACGCGCTGGGCCACTCACGGTCTTCCCGTGGAACGCAATGCCCATCCGCATCTTTCCCAGGACGGCAATATCGCCATCATTCACAACGGGATCATCGAGAACTTTCAGGAAATCAAGGACGAACTGACCGCAGGCGGACACGTCTTCCTTTCGGATACCGATACCGAAGTGCTGGCTCATCTCATCGGCGAAGAGCGCAAGAGTGCCCCTGATCTGCGTGAGGCCTTTGCCCGTGCGCTTCGTCGCGCCCACGGCGCCTATGCCGTGGTCATGATGGCCGTGGAGGAGCCGGGCGTCATTTATGCCGCGCGCATGGCCGCTCCGCTGCTCATGGGCGTGGGCATCGGCGAATGCTTCGTGGCTTCCGATATTCCCGCCTTCCTGCCCTATACCCGTGAAGTGGTCTTTCTTGAAGACGGCGAGATCGCCCGCATCGAACATGCCTCATGGCAGGTGTTTTCTCTGGCCGATCTCTCGCCTGTGGAAAAAACGGTCAGCCATGTGCCGTGGGATATGCAGGCTGCCGCCAAGGGCGGCTACAAGCATTTCATGCTCAAGGAAATCATGGAGCAGCCCCGGGTCATCACCGATTGCCTGACCGGACGCGTGATGGAGGATAAGGACGGGGCTCTGCGCGTGCAGCTGCAGGAACTTGATGCCATGCCCGTGCCGAAGCGTCTGCATATCGTGGCCTGCGGCACTTCGTACAATGCCGGTCTCTGGGGACAGCAGCTTCTGGAAAATCTGGGAGGCATTCCTACCGACCTTGATATTGCTTCGGAGTTTCGCTACCGCGATCCTCTGCTTCTGCCCGGCGAGGCGGTCATGGTCATCAGCCAGTCCGGTGAAACCGCCGACACGCTTGCCGCTCTTCGTCTGGCGAAGGAAAAGGGCTGCCCCGTCATAGGACTGTGCAACGTGGTCGGCTCCTCCATTGCCCGGGAGGCGGACGTCGTGCTCTACACGCAGGCCGGACCTGAAATCAGTGTGGCTTCCACCAAGGCCATGTGCAGTCAGATGGCGCTTATCACCCTCATGGCCCTTTACTACGGACAGCGCCGCAGCCCGGCCTTCCATGACGAGGCTCTTCTGCAGGCGCTTCGCGATCTTCCGCAGATGCTTGAAGAGGCTCTGCCCGCCATGCAGGAAAGAGCCGGTCAGCTTGCGCTGCGTTTTGCTCTTGCCCGCAGTTTCTTCTATCTCGGGCGAGGGCAGTGCCATGCGCTGGCGCTGGAAGGCGCGCTCAAGCTCAAGGAGCTTTCCTACATTCATGCCGAGGGATATGCCGCGGGTGAAATGAAGCACGGGCCCATTGCGCTTATTGATCCGCAGTTCCCCACCTTTGCGCTTGCGCTGGACAATGCTCTTTTCCCGAAGGTGAAGTCCAATATTCAGGAAGTCCTGGCCAGACAGGGACGTGTTATTGCTCTGGTTCAGGAAAAGGACGGAAAGGCCCCTGATCTTGCCGTGGAGGAATTGTGGGTGCTGCCTGCGGTGCATCCCGTGATTTCCGGATTCCTGGCGCTTCCCGCGCTCCAGCTCTTCAGCTATCAGATGGCGGATTATCTCGGCAAAGACGTGGATCAGCCCCGCAATCTCGCCAAAAGCGTCACTGTGGAGTAGCAACTTTCCTTGCCATGCGGGCCGTTCGCGGCTACCATGAAGTTCCGTATGCCGTTCTGCCTCCGGTGTGATCCGGAGGGCAGGCGGATGTCGGTTTTCTTCCAATGCCGTTTCGCCAGTCATGCGGAAAAGGGATCTCTCTGAATGGAGTGGTCTGCACTGTGAAGCGGGCGGCGATGACGTGTATGAGTCATGGCGGAAAATCCTCTATGGAGCAAGAAGAACGTCGTCCTTTGGCAGGGAAAATTCGTTGTTTGACGAGCTTCGGGTAGTCCGGAGCCGGAGCCATGACGGATGCTTCTCGAGAGAGCCGTTGTCAGGGGGCAGATCCGGCAGAAGACCGCTCCACACAGTGTCGAACGACCATGTACGCGGAAAGCGGCACACGGTTCTTTTCAGCCCCAGTTATCCCGGAATCACCACACGGATGTGTCTATGAAGAAACCTGATCTCAAGATGATGCTCGACAGAAACCAGTTCGCCGTGAACTACAAGCGAATGTGGCCGTTCGTCAAACCGTTCTGGCCCATGGCTCTTCTGTCGCTGCTTATCTGTATCCCTGTCGGCAGCCTCGATGCCATCATCGCTCTTTTCCTCAAGCCTTATACCGATGTTGTCGTCGTGGGAAAGAGCATGGAATCGCCGTGGTACATACCGCTGCTCATTGTGGGCTTTACCACGGTGCAGGGCCTGCTCAACTTCGGCGGGGCCTATCTCAATGCCTGGGTGGGCGGTAAGCTTACGCTGGGCCTCAAGGCCAGACTCTATGAAAAGCTGATACAGATAGAGCCTGCCTACTTCGACAAAACCACGTCCGGCGAAGTGCTTTTCCGCTTTAACTCCGATGCCGAACTTGCCTGTTCCGGACTGCTCGGCAATCTGAAGAGCTTCCTGACCAGAATATTTTCTTCCGTAGCGCTCATCGGCGTGCTTTTCTATAATTCGTGGCAGCTGTCCATTCTTGCCATTGTCATTCTGGTGGTGGCCGTGGCTCCGCTCACCAAGGTGAAAAAGCTCCTTACTTCGTTGGTAACCCGCAATAATACCTGTATATTTCAGCTTAATACCACCTACAACGAAACCTTTTCCGGTAACCGTACCATAGCGGCCTACAATCTTCAGGAAAGACAGAAGAATCGCTTCAATGCGCTGCTTGGGGATGTGTTCAACATCACTGTTGCCATGACCCGCCGCACGGCATGGATCACGCCTTTCATGCACTTCGTCATCTCCATAGGGCTTGGTCTTGCCATCGCTCTGGGCAGCTGGCTTATCGTGCAGGGCTCCATTTCCGCCGGTAACTTCGTTTCCTTCATTACCGCGCTGCTCATGCTCTATACGCCGCTCAAGAACATCACCAATGTGGCGGTTTCAGTGCAGAACTCCTTCCTTGCTATCGAGCGCGTGTTCAGCCTTCTGGAACGCCCCGACGTCATCGTGGAAAAGGAAAATCCGGTGGCTCTGCCTGAAGTGAAGAAGGGGGTAACCTTCGAGCATGTCTGCTTTGAGTACAATCAGGGCGTGGAAGTGCTGCACGACATCAATCTTGATGTGAAGGTCGGTGAAATGCTGGCCCTTGTGGGCAATTCCGGCGGCGGCAAGAGTACGCTTGTCAGCCTGATCCCCCGTTTCTACGATGTGACGAAGGGCAGCATCCGTATCGACGGCGTAGACATTCGCGATTTCAGTCTGAACGATCTGCGTCAGCATATTGCCGTGGTCTTTCAGGATAATTTCCTTTTCGACGGTACGATCAGGGAGAACATTCTGCTCGGCAACCCGTCGGCAACGGATGCCGACATCGAAAAGGCACTGCAGAGCGCCTGTCTGAGCGACTTCATCGCTTCGCTGGAAAAAGGTGTGGATACGTCCATCGGCGAACGGGGCGTTCTGCTTTCCGGCGGTCAGAAGCAGCGTGTGGCCATTGCCCGTGCCTTCCTCAAGAATGCTCCCATCGTTATTCTCGACGAAGCCACCTCTGCACTCGACAACAAGTCGGAAGAAATTGTGCAGCGCGCCATCGACAACCTTATGCGTGACAAGACCGTGTTCGTCATTGCTCATCGTCTCTCCACCGTGAAGAATGCCAACCGCATTGCCGTCATCAATGAAGGACATCTTGCGGAACTCGGTACGCACGAGGAGCTCATGGCCATCCCCAACGGTCAGTACCGTACGCTGTACAATATGCAGTTCAAGACTCCCATCAAGCACAATGAGATGCAGGAAAAGATGGAGGAAGTCGAATCCTAGCCCGTGTTATTGATGCCTTGAGCAGCAGGCCTTCGCAGACTGAAGACAAAGAAGAAGGGCCGTCCGGTTTCGGGCGGCCCTTCATGTTTAAGGTGCGGAATAATCGAGGGATGCATTCTGCAGGATCAGCGGAAAGCTTTTCCGCCATGCTTCCTGTCCAGAGCGATCATTTCGATTTCAGCACAGCTTGTCATCAGCGGCTCATGACGATGCCCTGTTCTTCCAGATCGTTGTAGAGCATGTTCAGGGACATTCTCAGAGCAAAGGGGCTGATGGTCTTGTTTTCCAGGTTGGCCAGAAGGTCAATGTGATGGCCCTTGGCAAAGGAAGCCAGGTTGGGGCTCTTGTTGCCTTCGGCGTCTTCAAAGTGCCAGGCCTTGATGGTCTTGCCGTCAAAGTCGTCGATCACGATCCTGAAGTAGTTTTCCGGGCCAGCAAGCACGTTGCTGGTGCTGTCGAGAACGATCTCTTCGGTGTTTTCGAGGATGATCTCGTTCAGCTCACTGCAGGAAGCTCAGGTGTCGGGGCGAACCGTGAAACGCGGATCGCCCGGCCACACCTGGGGATTCTTCAGGCTGAATACGCCGCTGAACATATCAAGACGAACCTTGCCGTCAGCCGTGAGCACACCTTCCGGATGCAGCATGGCCACCTGTACGCGCACCTTGCCGTCTTCGGAAGCCATCTGCCACTTCGCGCGTTCCGCGGGACTGGAGGGCAGGTAGTCGAGGGCGTGAGGATCAAGCATATCCTTGAATTCCTTCACGTTTTCCTTGCCGTTCTGGGTCAGGGCGATCTTTGCGGAGTCTTTGCCCACGGAAAGGATCTTCACGGTGGCGGAGCCGACCTTGACGCTGTCGCCGGCCTTGTAGGCACCAGACACGCGGGGTTCGGAGGTCAGCCAGATTTCCGTGATGCTGGGAGTGGCGAATTCCTTGACTTCCACTTCGTTGGCGGAGGTTCTGTTCACAATGAGATAGGACTTGCCGCTGGGGTAGATGGAGGCGCCGAAGTAGGTTTTGTGCTGCAGGGGCTCTCCGGTGGAGGCGGTGACGGGATGTCTGCCTTCCTCAAGGCCGAGGCCCTGGAACTTGCCGGAGTTCACGTCCACAAGGGTGGGGTCCGCAGCCACCTGGAAGTTTGTGCCGTAGAAGTTGCCGGAAGACTTCATGATGCGCAGGTTGGAATAGCCTGCGCTGCTGCCGTAGGGATGGCTGCTGCCGTTCACGAACTGCAGGGCACGGGAGCCGTCGGGCAGCAGATTGATGGAATCGCCTTTCTTCATGGTGCGGTTCTTGAGCACCAGATATTCGAAGGCTTCGTCCACTTCCGAATACCGCTTGCCGAGCAGCATGACTTCAATGTTGGTCATGGTGCCGATGCTGGCAATGCGGGAGCTGTAGTACAGCCCGGCCGGAGGAATGACGATCTTGCCGTCGCGGATGAAGCTTTTGCGAATGACCACGCCTTCGCTGATGCGGCGCTGACCGAGATACAGATCGAGGTCGGCAGCCTTGAAGCCGGGGACCTTGGCGATGATGGCCGCATTGCGGGCCGGCGACTGCATGAGGGCCGACTCCGATGCCGCCATGGCGCCGGCAGGGATCAGCAGGGCGAGCGCAAGACTCGCACCTTTGAACCACAGGTGTCTGCTCATGGACATCTCCTTGGGTTGAGGGTTGCAACACACGTCGGAAAGTTCCGACGACGGGAACGATGCCGGGAAGGCGCGGAAACGGCAGAACCGGACATATCGGCAGAGCCAGTGTACTGCAGAGCCGGAGGACGGTTGCCGTTGCCGCCGCAATAATGAGACGCTTACGAGGAAAGAAGTTTCAGGAGGAATGAGCTTTAGGGTGAGGGGAATCCGGTGTGTCGAATGATGCCTGAGTTTCGAATGCTGAGAGCGTAGTTCGTAAAAATGGCCTTTTCCGGAGGATGAAGAAAGCAGGAAATTCCTGTGACACGATTGATGCAGACTTCACTATACGGAAGTTTGTTCATCTGTCAACAATCGACGGTATACTGTTGACGAAAGTTCTTTTGTCGATTCACGGGAACTTGTATTATTTCACACATTCGGGATATACCAAAAAAGAAGAAAAGTGTCTTCCGGAGACGGAACGGTTGAGGATTTCGATCTGTCTGGGGAAGATGGGGGCCATCTGCGCCTTTGGAGAGGGCATAAAAAAGGGCCGTTCCGGGAAGAACGGCCCTTTCATGAGCAGCGCCGTTTCAGGCGCAGCCCTCAGGGAAAAGACTTACATGCCTAGCAGTCGCGGCAGGAAGAGCGTGATGTCGGGGAAGAGCACGATGACCACAAGGGCAAGCGTGGAGGCCAGCAGCATGGGAAGCACGGGAGGGATGATTTCCTCCATGGTGAGATTGCTTATCTTGGCGCCCACATAAAGGTTGACGGCCACGGGAGGCGTCACCTGCCCGAGAGCGAGGTTGATGGTCATCATGACGCCGAACCAGACGGGATCCCAGCCGAAATGCGCCATGATGGGCATGAGGAAGGGCAAAAGAACGTAGTAGATGGAAATGGCGTCCAGCAGCATGCCGGCGATGAACAGAATGACGTTGATGAGCAGCAGAAGGACGGTGGGGTTGTCGGAGAGCGAGAGCAGCACGGAAGCTCCGCGTTCCACAAGACCCACGGTGCTGGCCACCCAGGCGTAGAGACCGGCGCAGGTGACCACGAACATGATGACGGCGGTGGACTTGACGGACTCGACGAGTACCTCCACGAGAATGGAGACCTTGTTGATGGTGCGATAGATGAACACACCCACAAAGAGGCCGTAGAAGATGGCGACGGCCGCGGCTTCGGTAGGCGTGAACACACCGCCGTAGATGCCGCCGAGAATGACCACGGGGGTCATGACGCCCCAGAAGGCTTCACGCAGCGCCTTGGAAATGGGCATGGTTCTGGGCTTGCCGCGATAGCCTTTCTTTCTGGAAGTGATGAGGACCGACGCCATGAGGAAGAGCGCGACGACCACGCCGGGAATGAAACCTGCGGCGAAGAGGGCGGGCACGGATACGTCGGCGATGCCGCCGTAGACGATGAAGGCGATGCTCGGCGGAATGACGATGGCAAGACCGGATGTAACGGAAACCGTGGCAGCGGCAAAAGGCTTGTCGTAGCCGCTCTTGACCATGGCGGGAATGAGTATGAGGCCGAGGGCGGCCACGGTGGCGGGGCCGGAACCGCTCACGGCGCCCCAGAAGGTGGCGACGCCCACGGTGGCGACGGCAAGACCGCCGGTCATGTTGCCCACGATGCTTTCCACCAGCATGACGATGCGGGCGGCGATACCGGCGCGTTCCATGATGAAGCCGGCAAGGATGAAGAAGGGAATGGCGAGCAGCGGCACCTTGGCCACGCCGGCGAAGAAGTTGTAGGAGAGCATGTCCACGCCCATGTCCCACCACCAGCTGACGAAGAGGGCGGAGAGACCGAGAGCGATGGCGATGGGCACACGGAAGATGAGCGGAACGGCGAAGGTAATGAGAAGCCAGAAGGCGGGATCGTTGAAAAATTCCATATGCGTATTCTCCGGGGAGAGCGGCTTCAGTCCGGTAAGGACGGATCACTGAAGGCATCAGGTTGTCGGAAGCGTGCCTTACGGGCACGGAGACGTTTTTCCAGAACTCCGTCAGGGGAGCGGGATGGGATTAGTAGTTTCTCAGGCGGAAATCTTCCCATACCTTCTGGAGAATACGCACGATGATGAGGGCGGAGAACAGGGGCGTGGCGATGGTGTAGATCCAGACCGGAATGGCCAGGGATTCGGAAACCACGCTCAGTTCATATTCGTCCATGACCTCTATGCAACCCTGCCAGCAGAGGGCGGCAAAGAAGATGATGCAGCAGAGAACGCTGAACACGTACAGGAGCTTTCTGACGGGACGGGGCATGGCGTCGTACAGCAGATTCATGCTGAAATTGCCGCCTTCGCGGAAGGCCCGCGAGGTTCCCAGAAGAACGATCCAGACAAACAGGTTGACGGTAAGTTCTTCCGAAGAGGAAAAGGATAAGTTGGTGCAGTAGCGTACGATCACGTTGATGAACGAGATGCACGCCATTACGGCCAGCAGAATTGCCCCGAGAAGTTCTTCGAAACGGGCGTTCAGAAAGTTCCACATAATGAGATCCCCGATGGTGAAAAAAGGGAACGGCCCTGCGGGGAGCCGTTCCCCGGTCAGTATTACTGAGCGGCCTTCATGTCGGCCTCGGCGGCCTTCACGAGTTCAGGTCCGATTTCCTTGGTCCACTTGTCGCGCACGCTCTGGGTGGCGGCATAGAACTCGTCGATCTGTTCGTCGGTGAACTTCACGATGGTCATGCCCTTTTCTTCCATGGTCTTGAAAGGATCGGTCACGGCGGGCACCTTGTTCAGGCTCTGGAGATAGGCGAGGGAGGAACCGTCGTCAAAGCCGAGGCGGGAAAGGGCCTTGCTGTACTTTTCCATTTCCTTGGCGCATTCCATGATGATGGCCTGATCTTCCGCGGAGAAGGACTTCCACACCTTGGAGTTGGCGGTAAGCAGCAGCGGGTCGATCATGTAGTGCCAGTCGGTGTGGTACTTGTGCCAGGTCCAGATCTGCAGGGTGATGTTGATGCCGTTGGTGGGGTTTTCCTGACCGTCGACGATGCCCTGCTGGAAACCGGTCACGGCTTCGGACCAGTTGATGGCCTGGGGATTGGCGCCGAGAGCGGTGAAGATGTCGGCGAAAATGGGAGTGCCGCACACGCGCAGCTTCATGCCCTTCATGTCGGAGGGATGATTGATGGGGCCCTTGCTGGTGGTCAGTTCACGGAAGCCGTTTTCGCCCCAGCCGATGAACTTTACGCCGGTTTTTTCCACGGCGTCGATGAGCATCTGACCGGATTTGCCGGCTTCGATGGCATCCATGGCTTTATAGCGGTCGGGATTGTTGGCCACGAAGAAGGGAAGGGCGGTGAGATTGAGTTCCTGCACCTGGGGAGACCAGTTGATGGTGGAGGCAAGGGCGAAGTCGATGGCGCCGCGGCGCACGAGCAAAAGTTCGGAAGTCTGCTTGCCGGCCATGAGCTGAGCGCCGGGGTACACCTTGATGTTGATGCGGCCGTTGGTGCGTTCCTTGACGAGGTCGGCAAAGTAGGTGGCGGAGAGCCCCCAGCCGGAGGTGGCGGCGGGCACTACGCTGAGCTTGTACTCCTGCTTATAGGCGGCGAGAGCCGGAGCAGACAGCATTCCCACACAGGCGGCGGCCATGAGGGCGGTACGGAAAAGTCGCTTCATAAGATCCTCCTCAGGATATGTCTCGGTGACGCTCTGTCACAATGCGCCCGGTGTGAAAAGAGACTGCTCCCGCCCCTGGGCATGGAGGCGGATGCAGGGTTTAGGCCGCCTAGAAGAGCGGCAGGATAATAATGAGGATGGGCAGAATCACCACGAGTTCAAGCGTGGTGAATACCCAGCAGGCATTGGCCAGGTCCAGGTCCAGATCGAACAGGGACGGGGGAATGAGCGCGTTCATGGCCACGGGCATGGCGGAAAGAATGGCCGTCACCTTGAGGGGCAGGCCGTCTTCCACGTCGCCGAGACCGGCCAGCATGGCCAGAGAGGTGACGATGACGGGCACGAACGCGAACTTGATGAGGGAAATGACGGCGGATTCACGCAGATAGCAGGTCATGCGCGAAAGACGCAGTCCCATGCCTATGGAGAGCAGGAAGCATACGGTTCCTGCGATCATGGCGGCAGTGGAAAGAGTGCCGAGAGCGGCCGGACGATGAACGCCGGTCAGATTGAGAACGAGACCGAGGGAGAGCGCTGCCACAATGGCGGCAAGCACGGGATCGACATGAAGCCGGAAGGAACGGGAGGCGGGGCGGGCGGTTTGACCGAAGCTGCGGGCTACGGGCAGGGCTACGCCGAAATAGAACATTTCTTCGCAGAGCCTGTAGAGTGAGGCCATGGCGATGGCCTGTTCGCCGAACTGCATGACGGTGACGAGACAGCCCACGGCACCGATGTTGGTGAAGGTGCCGCAGCAGTACATGCTGCCGGTTTTTTCGGGAGAGAGGGCCATGCGGCGGGAGAAGAGAAGCGCCAGCACACCTCCTGAGGCCCAGGCGGCAAGGCCGAGGGCGGGCAGCACGAGCAGCCGAGGATCAGGGGAGGGCAGACCCCACAGGGACAGCATGGCGGAAACGGGAATCAGACCGAACATGGCGACCTTCTGGATGAGAAGGCGCAGCGTTCTGAGCGATTGTTCCGTGAGCGGGGACGAACCGGAGCTGACCCACTGCCGGAAGACATATCCGGCGATGAGGCTGACGAAGATGATGGTCAGAGTGAGCAGCAGCCGATCCATTGGCGGAAAAGGGAAGAAGTTACCGCACGGCTTCTGGCCCTGTACCGCACAAGGAGAGAGAAAAAACCGGCGTACATCCTGCCTTGAACCGTTTTTCAAATACATGAAGCCCGGCTTCATGTACCCGTGCACGAACGCGGAAATTGCAGATTCGCCCTGCGGCAGCCTCTGCAGCTGCGCCGTCCGGCACCCCGCCGAAGGCAGCGGAGAAAAAAGGTCCCGGGAAGACGATTTTTCTCAGATTAGTAGGTTTTCAAAAATTGTCAAATGAATGTGCACATTTTTTTCAAAAGAAACGAAAGAATGTAAAAGAGCAAGTTTTTCATGCCGGTTAGGGACAATTTGAAGATGCGTTGTTCTGGCAAAAGTGTGCTTTGCCGTCTTATGACGGCGTTTTTTCGTCATTTCGGAGAGCGGGAGGGAACTTGTGCAGAACAGTGACAGGTACGGCGTTTTTTCTGTGGTGCTGGCGTATGACATGGTACGGAAGTGCGGTTCATGGTCAGGCAGAGAAAAAGGGGGGCTTTTCATCTGTCCGGCGATCTTGCTTCTGCTGTCGCGGCGCCTGCGCTCAGTCTTGAAGCGTCAGTTTTCTTTTGAGGGAGGGCGAGCGGGCGGGACGGCATGGATCGCCTCCGTTTGGGAGGGCAAGGCTGAAGTACGAGGTGGGGCGGTGGGGGGACTCGCTTTTCCGGCAGGGGTGGGCGGCAAAGGGGCGGTGCGCCTTTTCCGGGAGCAAGCTCCGCCCTCCGATGCGAAGATCCGGAATGAGAGCTCTCCGCAACATAGAAAAGAGCCCGCTCCTTTCCGGGGCAGTCGTGGCCATAGCAGGGAAAGCTCTTCCTGCCACGGTGCCAACCGCATGGATGCAGCTCGTACTGTTTTTGCAGCAAAATGGAAGAATTTGAGGATGCTGTCATAGCGCAGAATCTATTGTCGTGCCTGTAGGTGAGCTCTTTCGGTGTGTCGCTTCCTCCTTGATATCATTTTTCTCCGGCAACGCCGCTTCGACATGATGGGGACTCCGTGTGATACCATGGAGCAAGCGCCTGAGTACGTTGATGGCAACGATGTCCTCACTTTTTTTCATTATGAGAACAGTGGTGTTTCTTGCGCGCAGTTCAGATTCATTATAGGTTATTAACACTGGAAAAAGTTTTGTGGAACGGAGTGATGCTTTTCGGCACGACTTTTGCATGGAAAAGAGCAGACGCCGGATGGAAGGCGCCGGGGAGATTTGATGCGCAGAATTCTGTATGAACTGACTACAGCTTATGCCGCTGCCGCGGGCTGTTCCTGCGAGATGAAGGAAGGAAGCTGCCGGGCTGTTCTTTCCATAGAGGGCATAACGGTGAACATAGGCATTGTGGAAAGCTCGGGCATGCTGCTTTTTCAGACGGGTGTGGCGCTGCTTCCTGTCGGAGACTGCCGGGAACGCGAGGAATTCTGTCTGAAGCTTCTTTCCGCCAATAATCTTTTCCGCGACACCTTCGGCTTTACGCTTGGTGTGGATGAAGAACAGCAGATGGTCACCGTGCAGATCGCCTGGGATGCCCGGCATCTGGATAACGAGGGATTTTCCTGCCTTGTGAACAATCTTCTCGCCGTATCCGCGGACTGGATGCTCCGACTGGATGCCTGGCGGCCATCCCCTCCGGAAACGCAAAGTATTCCGGGGGACGACATCCTCATGCATTCCTTAAAAGTCTGAACGGAGGAGAAACATGCGCATTACGACCAGCGATCAGCTGCAGCAGTATCGGGCAGAGGGGCGGCACTTCACCCTGAACCGTCAGGGACAGCTGGAAACACAGAGTTCCTTCATGCATCTTCTTGAGAAGATCAAGGATGCTTTTCGCTCCCTGACTCCGTCGGGGCGTGCGGCCATAGAGAACCGTCAGGCGGCCCTGCAGGCGGCGATGGACAACGTGCTTCTGCAGGGAACGGTCATCAATGCTGCCCGGACGCCGCTTGCCCGTCCCTCGGCGGCTTCGTCCCGGCCCCTCTCCGGGGCGACGGGGAATACTTCTGCCCAGTCTTCCGCTTCTGAACCCGTGCGCACAGGGAATGCTCCGGCGGCGGGCGCGGGGCAGAATATGGCGCTTATGGCGGAAGTACACGAAATGGCCGAATCGGAAATCGCGCGATTGTATCCGGATCTTGGAGAAGAGGTGCGGAACCTGTGTTCACTGGCAGTTTCCGAGCGCATGCAGAGCTTTCTTCATGATGCGGACGTTTCCGGCGGCGTCAACAGAAGCGTACTGCGTGAAATTGTGTTCGGCGTGATCGATGATATCGTCGGACAGACTGATCCGAAGGGAACGGGCGCTTCGTCTGTTTCGGATACGTCTGCAGGCGTCGGAATTTCGGAAAAGGAAAAGCGGGAAGAAGAGGAAATCCGAACGACGGCCGAAACTCTGCTGCGCGGGAAGTTTCCGCAGAAGAGCGAGGAGGAAAGAAAGACGCTGCTTCTCTATGTCTGTAACGAAATGCAGGCATTCATGCCCGGCCTGAGAGAGGAGATCGACCGGAATCCGAACCTGCTGAAGCAGACCGTGACCGACTTTGTGAAAGGGCTTTCCGGCAATGAGAAGCCGGCACTTCCTCCGGAACCGACGCCCCGTTCCGCCTCCCTGCATAGAACCCACACACTGACCGCTCAGGACATCCGTCCGGACACTCTTATGATTCAGGGACAGAATACCTGCTTCATGATCAGCGTGCTGAACAGCATGATGACTTCGGAAAGGGGCAGACGCATTCTGGCCGATTCGCTCGGCAGCGACGGCAGAATGACCATAGGCGGGCAGTCGTTCCGCAGTCCGAATGAAACGAATAGGAGTTTTTCGCCTCTTGAGCATTCTCTCGGAGCCGCCTATCAGGTACACGGAGCGGACGTAGATTCCGACTGGCAAGAGGGCAGACTCGGGGATGCTCTGGTTGTGGCGCGGATGTTCGGCATGAAGGTGCAGTCGCAGGATAGAGTAAAGGACTGGAGCCCTGAAATCATACAGAGTTTTCTTGATGCGGGGCAGATGGTGCTTCTGTATTCCGGGGTGCACTACACGGCCGTGGTCGGCGTGGAGGGCGACAGACTGATCGTCCGCAACTCTTTGGATCCCGGCGCCGAGGAGTATGTCGACATAAATACGGTCGGCGACAGCCGTCTGCAGGTTTTTGAATATCCCGACGAGTAGGGCGGCAGAGCACGCCGTCAGAGCATGACAGGGGATTTCTCCGCATGCCGGAGCGTATGATCATGCCAAAAGAAACGGCATCCTTCGGGATGCCGTTTCGCTTATGAGTTCAGGTGCTGTTCCTGCAATCAGGACTTCATTCTCTGGATAGTCTGCGTGGTGGAGTAGCCGTCAAGCCGGGAAAGGGTAACGGCCTTGCCGCCGTAGCTTTCCACAAACTGCGCCTCTGGCCAGCGGTCGATGGTGTAGCCTTCCTTCAGAATGAGATCAGGACGAATGGCATCCACAAGAGGCAGCGCGGTATCATCGTCGAACATGACCACGAAGTCCACGAATTCCAGCGAGGCCAGCAGGAGCGCGCGGGTCTTTTCATCCTGCACGGGGCGGGACGGGCCTTTGAGTCTTTTGATGGAATCGTCGGTATTCAGGCCCACCATAAGTACGTCGCACTGCTGCCGGGCCTGCATGAGCGAATGAAGATGCCCCTGATGCAGCAGGTCGAAGCAGCCGTTGGTGAAGCCTACCTTTTTTCCCTGTTCACGGCACTGGGCGGCAATGGTCGCCGCTTCGTGACGGCTCACGATCTTGTTCTTCTGCTTCCAGCCCAGACCGCCGGAACTGCGGCGTCTGGAGAGCGCGTCGAGAATTTCCTGCGCCGTGACGCAGGAGGTTCCGAGCTTGCCCACGGCTATGCCGGAAGCAATGTTGGCAAGCTTCATGGCGTCTTCAATGTCCGCTCCGGCGGCCAGCGACGCACCGAAGGCAGCCAGCGAGGTGTCGCCTGCGCCGGACACGTCGAACACTTCGCGCGCTTCCGTGGGAATGCGGAACACGCTGTCCGGCTGTCTGGCGGAAACGAAGGCCATGCCGTACTCGCTGAGCGTGACGAGCAGATTCTGAATGCCGTGCCTTTCAAAGAGCGCAGACGCTCCTTCACGGAGCCTGTCCTCGAAGTCGGGATCCGCAGGACGGCAGGACAGACCCGTGGCCTGATTGAATTCCTTGAGATTGGGTTTGACCACGGTGGCTCCGGCGTACTTCGAGTAGTCGTCGCCCTTGGGATCGATGATGACGGGCCGGTTCTGCCTGAGGCATGCGGCAATGATGCTCCGGCAGCGCTCCGCGGACAGCAGACCCTTGGCATAGTCGGAAAGCAGAACAATGTCCGCCTCTTTCACGCGTTCGTCGAGTTCCGTGTCCAGAATGCCGTCGTCGCACTGAAAGCGGCGTTCGTTGTCGATGCGCAACAGGTGACTGTTGCCCGCAATGACGCGGGTTTTCTCAATGGTGGGAAATCCCGGCACCGTGATGGCGCAGACGTGTCCGCAGACCTTTTCCAGAAGTTCCTTCACCTCCCGTCCTGCGGCATCGTCGCCGACGAGGCAGAGAATGTCGGCCGTGCAGCCGAGACTGTGCAGGTTGGCCACCACGTTGCCCGCGCCGCCGAGCATTTTCTTTTCGCTCTGGAAGTTGAACACGGGCACGGGTGCTTCGGGAGAAATGCGTTCCACTTTGCCGTAGAGAAAATGATCGAGCATCACGTCGCCGATGCACAGTACTCTGATGTTTCTGTATGCCTTGACAATGGTAGAAAGCAGCATGGTTCTTCCTGCGCAAGCGTGTTTTGAAGAAATCTTTTGAAAGTGGTCCGGCATCCGGTTTCTGATGTTCCGAAGCAAGACGGACAAACGGATCGAATGAGAATAGCAGCGCGGGAAGGTGAAGTAAAGGCGGCGGTATTCTTGCCACTCGGAAGAAAAGCCGTTACCTCTTTTCACGATGGAGCGGACGGATTTCACGTTGTCCGAGTCAAGGAGCGCCGGCCGCCGTCATAAAGGCTGCATGTCGAAGAACGCCGTCGTGCACGCGAGTCCGAGAGGTTCTGCTGCGTGTGCTTCGGGAAGGACCGGCTCTGCCGGAAGAGGCTTCGGCATCATCGGTTTCTGAATGGAAACAAGGAGAAACGTTATGGCTGAAATGCTGGATTGCCGCGGGCTGGTGTGCCCGGAACCGGTCATTCGTACCCGTGCTCTTCTGGAGCACAACCCTGAGGATGTGGAAGTGCTGGTGGACAACGCTCCGGCTTCGGAAAATGTGAGCCGTCTTCTGGCGAAAAGCGGATACGCGCCGCAGGTGGAAAAGCGCGAAGAGAAACTGTGGGCCGTGACCGCGCACAGAGCCGGCGTATCCTGTGCCGCTGCGGAGGACGTGATCGCATCCGCAGGAAACGACGATCAGGAAAAGCCCTGCCGTACGCTGATCTTTCTCAGCTCCGATACCGTGGGCAGCGGCAGCGATGAGCTCGGCGGTCGCCTCATGGCGAATTTTCTTGCCACGCTTCCGGAAATGGGAACCAATTTGTGGCGCATCGTCATGGTGAACGGCGGCGTACGCCTCGCCTCCACGCCCGGTCCCTGCCTTGAGGCTCTGAAGAAGCTGGAGCAGAGCGGCGTGAGTCTTCTGGTCTGCGGCACCTGCCTCGACTACTATCACCTGCTGGAAGAAAAGCAGGTGGGCGAGACCACCAATATGCTGGACATCGTCACGAGCCTTGATCTTGCCGACAAGGTCATCCGCGTCTGACGTCGGAACATCCTTCCGGTCGCGTGCTGGCTGAAGGAAAAACGGCCCCGGTCTTCCGGGGCTTTTTTTGTCGGCAAAGCAGAAATAAACAGAAAGAGAAGATTTCTCCGGAGCAGCCGGGCCGGGGTCTGATACCCGGAAATGCATCCGGGAGATAGCCTCCTCCGAGTTCTCTCTTGTTTTTCTCTTGTGGCAGTTTTCTGTGGGTCGGAGTGTTGTTGCAGCGGGAGAAGGCGTCAGACGTTTTCATGCAGACATGCGCTGCCGCGCCTGCCCACAGTTGCCTATTCCTGCCGTACTTTCTCCGGACATTCGTGAATAAGGAAATGATTCCACAATATTCGAATAAATCTCTCTGTGCGAATCTCGATGCTCCTTATAACAAACGACCCCCTTTTATTAAAAGTTTTAGGAAAGGGGATGGGGGTGCGGGGGAAGGGGGAAAGCCCTTTGTCAAAAGGGTTTCCCCCTTCCCCCGCTATCACAAATCTTCCTATTCCATGGCGGAATCAAGGATGAAGCTGCGGGCTTCGACCTTGTTGCGGGCCATGCCGTTTTCGATGAGGAAGGTCATATCGTTATCGATGCTTTTGACATCGTTTTCATTGAGGCGCTTGTTGTAGTGGGACCAGGCGTAGAGGCGTTCGGCATCGGCTTCGGAGATGCCCTGTTCCTTGGCGCCGAGGGCGATGGCTTCCTTATGGTTGGCCATGATCCAGTCGTAGGCTTCGTCCTGGGTTTCCACGACGAGCTTGAGCAGTTCCGGCTGTTCGTCGATGAACTTCTGGCTGGCGCACATGGCGAGGATGGGGGTCACGAGTCCGGAGGCGGTGGAGATGATGGGCTTGCCTGCCTGTTCGGCCTTGACCAGAGCTCCGGCGGCGATGAGGGCGGCGTCTACCTTGCCTGCCATGAGGGCGGAGAAGCCCTGCGGGATGCCCATCTGAACGAACTTCACGTCGTTGATGGTCATGCCTTCTTTGGCGAGACCGGCCACGAGAAGCTGATGGAGCACGGTACCCTTGGGTCCGGCGATGGTTTTGCCGCGCAGGTCGGCGAAGGTTTTCGGTCCGTTTTCCTGACCGACGAGAGCGAACACGTCGGTGGGGCGGGAGGCGCCGGCCACGATGATGACGGGGTTGCCTTCGGCGTTGGCCATCTGCACCGAGGTGGTATTGAGCACGCCGCCCACGTCGAGGTCGCCGGAAGCCATGGCGGTGGCCTGCTGGGCGCCGGAGTCTATTTCATGCCATTTTACCTTGATGCCTTTGGGTTCCAGCTTCTTTTCCAGAAGCTGCTTTTCCTTCATGACGATCATCTGAAGGTTGAACGGCGATTTGACGTAGCTGATGTTGAGAGCGCCTTCTTCGGCGAAGGCAGGTGCGGCGAAAAGGGAAAGGGACAGGGCCAGCAGAAGGGATTTGGGCATCTTCATAATAATTATAACTCCTTAGTATTCAGATGCGTAAGAATGTTGCGGCGGATGAAGTCCCGCCGTTCGGGGCCAGAGTCTTCGGTAAGATCGAAGCTTTCCGAAATGACGCCGTGTTCCATGACGCAGAGACGGCTTCCCACGCGCAGGGCTTCTTCCATGTCGTGGGTGACGAAGAGGCACAGCGAGCGGGCCATGAGCTTTTTCAGCATGGTCTGGAGTCGTTCTCTTGTAATGGCGTCGAGGGAGGCGAAAGGTTCGTCCATGAGCAGGATGCGCGGCGAACGCAGCAGGGCGCGCGCCACGCCCACGCGCTGAGCCATGCCGCCGGAAAGTTCACGGGGCATGGCGGAAAGAAGATCGGGAGAAAGTTCCACCATGGCGAGGGCCTGCTTCATGCGGACGAGGGCATCCGGGCAGTCGGAGGGCAGGGCGAGACGGAGATTTTCGCCCGTGGTGAGCCACGGCAGCAGCCGGGGATCCTGAAAGACCATCGCGCATTCGGAAGGGCCGGCGGATACGGTTCCGGCATCGGGGCATTCCAGTCCGGCGGTGATGCGCAGCAGCGTGGATTTGCCGCAGCCCGAAGCGCCGAGCAGGCAGGTGATGCCCTGAGAAGCCAGCGTAAGATCGGTTCCGCACAGAACTTCCCGCCGTCCGAAGCTCTTGCGTATGCCTTCAAGCAGGCGAACGCCCGCGCCGTTGGAAGAAAGAGTCGGATTCATGCGGCAAGCTCGGGAAAGCGGCGCTTCAGAAGCGCGGAGGAAACGGTGGAAAAGGCGGCGTCCAGCGCCCAGCCCAGAAAGCCGATCACCAGAATGCCCACAATGACTTCATCGGCGCGCTGCATCTGTTCGGCGTCCATGATCATGTAGCCGAGGCCGCTGCTTGCCGCAATGAGTTCCGCGGCAATGAGCGCCCGCCAGCTGTAGCCGAAGCTCAGCCGCAGCCCCGTGATGATCGAAGGCGTGGCCGCGGGCAGAAGAAAGAACAGCACCACCCGCGCGCGGGAAAGATGAAGGCTGGCCGCAAGCTCGCGGAACGAGGCGTCCAGACGGCTCAGACCGTCCCGCGTGTTCAGATACACGGGAAAGAACGAGGCCAGAACAATGACGGCGATCTGTGTGGCGTCGCCTATGCCGAGCCACAGAATCAGAAGCGGCGTCAGCGCAAGCGGCGGCGTCATGCGCATGAAGGAAAGGGAGCCCTGAAAAAGTTCGTCCAGAATTTTCCAGCGATACAGCATGGCCGCCGTAAGAAACGCCAGCGCCACGCTCAGGCTGAATCCCGCCGCAATGCGCATCAGCGACGCGCCTATGTGGCCTGCCAGAGCTCCGCTTTGGAGCATGAACAGCCCCGTTTCCAGCACTTTTCCCGGCCCCGGCAGCAGATACGGCGATACCATGCCGGAAGCCGTCACCCCCTGCCACACAAGAAGAACCAGAATCGGAAGAAACAAGGACTTTATTATGCGCATGGCCGACATACTAGTCCGCCGCGCAGCTTCTGTCCATGCTGTGAAAAATGCGCTTTTCTCGCGGAAAGGCGGGACCTGTGGGGCGGGGAGGAGATGAGGGAAAAGAGGGGCGGGAAAGAGGGGGAAAGGCGGAAGAAGGCAAGGTGGATGGAAGGGAAAAGGGAAAGGCGCGGGCACAGGAACAGTTACGGACATCGAGGCGCTGCCCTGTGCCCCGTCGGGGGGAGGAATGATTCCCCTACAGGTCGGGACAATCCCACCGAACCCCATCGACTTGCGGCGCGAACGGGAGTACGGATGCGGGGCGGGGATAGTCGTATGGCGTCAGGGGTGGGGCGGGGAGATGGTTTGCGGAAGCCGGAAGAGCCGGCAGGAGTTTTCCGGGCTGCCGCGACTGTGCAGGTGTGTCCTTTTGGCCCTACCTGCGGAGGCCGACCTCTGCTTCCGCTTTGCGGAATCATCGGGATAAAGGAAGGATTTTCGGAATATTAATGAAAAAGTC
>OOCM01000322.1_pt1 | contig 49459 bp, 50 predicted proteins | sample 1671111 | NCBI WGS metagenome assembly OOCM01 (sample SAMN06348123, study PRJEB24527) | human gut metagenome | biome: human gut; feature: ankylosing spondylitis patient; material: feces | host: Homo sapiens | place: China | collected 2015-10 | reverse complement strand
TGAAATATACGACTATGAGTGACATCTGGTATGAAATCGACGAAGGCGCACGCCCTGTTGCGGACAAACGCGACATTGTGGAAGCCGCCAAACGAAGATGGAAGCAGATCGGAAAAAATGTAAGACCTTAAAAAGAACGAGATATGGGAGTATGGAGTACAATATTGAAGTATGGCGGCAAGGCGGCCAAAGGTACCGGCAAGGCTGTTTTGGCAACCGGGAAAAACGTGGGTGAAGCGGCACTTCATCCGTCGCAGACGTTACGGGGCGCCGGACAAGCCGTCAAGACTGCCGCCGTCGGAGGTGCGATCGGTTATGTCGGCTGGGAAAAGCTGACGACAGACAAGAGCGTGGTGCGTATCGTGAGCGATGCGGTCATCGGAGAACCGGCCACGGATGCCTTGGCAGATACCGCCGAGGATGTACGGGGACTGACGGACAAGGCCGGAGAAGCCGTCGGCACGTTAAGCGGAGCTGTGGCGGGAATAGATTCCAAACTTGACGGGGTATCCAATTTCCTGCGGCAGGCTTCGAGTGGCGGAGGCATGAACATGCTCGGCAATTTTGTCCGTAACCTCGGCCATGGCAACGTATCTGGATTGAGCATCGCGGGCCTTATAGCCGCCGCTTTTCTCATTTTCGGACGTTTCGGGTGGTTGGGCAAGATCGCCGGGGCTTTCCTCGGCATGATGCTCATCGGCAACAATGCCGGCGTCTTCCGTGACACGAACACGGAGAGCGTGGCAAGGATACAGACTTCCCCCGGCCAAAGCGAGGAACAGACCTATAACGGAGGAATGAGAAGATAACATTATGAACCAATACAGAACGAAATGAAATATACAGAAGAAATGATACTTCACTCCGAGAGCGGCTACTGTATGCCTTTCGAGGAGCCCCAGGGCAAGGAGGTGGAAATGACTCTCGGTTACGGCGAACAGACCGACCCGGGAACGGGCAAGCCGTTTTTCCACCATGGCATTGACTTCAACGCCCGATATTACAGGCTGTCTGCCGTCGCAAGCGGAATCGTGTCAGGGGTCGGCAATGATCCGGTACACGGGATATGCCAGACTATCCGGTACGGGGAATATGAGGTGACATACGGACACCTGTCAAATGTCTTTGCGCAGTTCGGGCAACGCGTGAAAGCCGGTCAGACTGTGGCCTTGAGCGGTGACAGGCTGCACGTCGAAGCCCGGTTCAAGGGAGAGGAACTGAACCCGCTGGAGTTCCTGACCATGCTTTACGGCAACATCCGTGCGCTTCGTCAGGCGGGAGGACATGAAACGGCGGCATTCCCGGATCTGGAAATGACCGTGAAGACCGATTACGACAAGGACAAACGGGAAATCGAGGAACTGATGCTGCGTTTCCTGCCGTACTACATGGAGGATCTGCAACGCGGAGCCTACGTGTTGCCCGAGCACACGGAGCAGTCCCTGCGCCACATCTTCACCATGGGGGCGATGAGAGAATATTTCTACGAGAACATGCCGAGCATGGCCAATCCTCTCGGACTGGGACATAAATCCATCCCGCTGGTCAGCAAGGTACAGAACCTGCTCATCGCTGATTTCCTGCATTACCTGGCCCTGCGTCACAACGTGTACCTCTCCACCATGAGCGGAGACATAAAAAAAAACTCCATGACGAAGCCGTAAGCTACAGCGGCATCATTGATCCGCTGGCTGAACTCGACATCGACATCCAGAGCTTCGACATACCGCGTATCGTGTCGGTATATCCGGACCGGGCCGGTGTCCGCTGGTGGACAAAGGCATGGTTCAACAACCGGGAGGAAGGTGAAGCCTCCGTGGAGATAGAGCGTGAACAGGCGATACGCTTCATCCATGACAACATCGAGAAAGACGCATGGCTGGAGGAGTTCTTCCCCAAACAGATGGAAGTGTACCACAATGCGATTGAACAGACAAAAGAACAACTGTTGAAACAGATAAATATGATATAGGATACTTATGGACGGAACTATAAAACAAAGCAGACGATTCGCGGAACTGGAACGTCTTTCGGATGACTATTTCCGTTACCACCTTGCTTCCGTCATGGATGAGACAAGAGATTATCTTGCCCGGAAACAAGGTGAGGAAATGAAGGAATATTCCACCTCCCTTGGCGGGGTTCTCAGCATGATGGCTTCTTCAGCCCAACCTTTGAACGACCCGTACCAGCTGCTCAAAGTTACCGGCGAATGGAACTCCAAGACAACGGAAGATTATGTAGAGATGTGCAAGGAGAAAATCGCCGCTTCGGAAGACATACAGCACGACCTTGCGTATATGGCCGGGCAATGGCGTGATGCAGTCGTGAAGGAAATCGGCCGCGAACGGTACGACGAACTGTCGGAACAGCTTGGCGGCGATCTCGCCTATGCCTACATGGACTATCGTCTGGAACAGCAGATGATAGACAAACTGGTGAAAGACCGTATGCCCAAGTCTTCGGCTGATTATATCATCCGCAAGGCCGCGGAATCAAGCCTGTTCGGCCTGCCGCAGATGTTGAGCCGTTCCCCGCTTGCCGAGGAGATCGAGAAGCGTGGCGAGGCCGCTTACCGGCCGAGCAAGGTCGAGCAGGGTGCGGGATGGCTGTTGGGTGCCTCGGCGGATACCGTCATGCTGGGCGGTGCCGGTTCGTGGGCGGCATTCGCCAGATTCATCGGTGTGGATGCTGCCGTCTCCGCCACCATGGCGCATTTGGAGCCGGAAGACCCCAAGTCGATTTCAGTCGAACAATGTATCAGCCAGGGTGTATTCGGCAGCGAACACAATGTGTTTGAAGATTTCCGGCGTGAAGCAGCCACCATGACCGCAGACAAGGACAGTTTCACGGCGACCGCCAATGAGCAGCTGAAGAAACAGATACCGGTCTGCAATTTCAACTTTACGGACTGGATGAAGAAGCAGCAGCCGTTCCCGTTCCTGAAAGGCTTGCAGGACAAGCTGAAACAGGAACGGCCGGAACGCTACAAGGATGTGCCGCTGGTCGTCGCACCGGGGCAGGAAGAAGCCTACCTGAAAAGTCTGGAGGAAAAGAAACAAACGGATGCGGAAGAGCCGGAACAGGTACATCAGGAATCGGTACAACCGGAAAAAGAGCCGGAGGTCATGCAGGAAACAGGGGTACATCCCGTGAATGACCTGTCTGAAACGCCGGCATCCAACGGCAACACGGGCGGATGGGAAGATCTGCTCGGCACCCTTGGACTGAGCGGCATGGGAGACATTGCCGGCAATCTCGGCTATGTAATGGCGATGCTGCCGGATATTCTGCTGGGAGTATTTACAGGCAAGACACAGTCCCTGAACATCAAGGACAACCTGCTGCCTATAGCCAGCATAGTGGCCGGTATGTTTGTGCGGAATCCGCTGCTGAAGATGCTCCTTATCGGTCTCGGCGGGGCGAACCTGCTGAACAAGGCCGGGCATGAAGTGCTGCGTGAACGGTCAGAAGGCGAAATGAACACGGCCAATAGAGGTGCAGCCCAATACCGCCATTATCCTGACGAACCGCTCAATCCCCGCATCACGAATCCCGTACTTCAAGGCAACATGCTTGTCGCGACAATTGACCGTGTACCCTGTACTATCCAATTATCGCAGACCGTGACTGACGCTTACCGGGCCGGAGCCTTACCGCTCAACACGCTGGCAAACGCCGTACTCGCCAGAAGCGAACAGCTCCGTCAAAGGGCCTCGGACAATTACGACAACGGACAACAGGAGACTATCGTGCGTACACGAGGTATCCAGTAGCATATAACCCCAAAACATATACTGTATGAAAGAAAAATCCAAAATAGAGAAAAATGCAGAGGAAAGGCAAATCAGTCTGCTTTCCACTGCTTTGGGAGAGGCTTCGAAGGCCAATGGTTACTGGCTCAACGCTTCTGGAAAGAGGTATCCGAGGCTATACCCGCACGGCGTGTCGGCCAGCCCGTTCAATGCACTGTTCATGGCATTGCATTCCGATCGGAACGGATGCAATACGAACCTGTTCACCTTGTTCAGTGATGCCAAGGCCCGCGGCACGTCGGTACGTGAGCATGAACAGGGTGTGCCGTTCCTGTACTATAACTGGAACAAATATGTCCACAGGAACAATCCTGAAGAGTTCATCAACCGGGGAACCTACCTCACATTGGACGATGAGCAGAAGAAACAATATAAGGGAGTACATAACAGAGAGATACGCACTCTGTTCAATATAGACCAGACGACATTTCCCCATGTGGACGAAGAGGCTTACAGGGCCGTTCTGCAACAGGATGGGAATGCCATGGAACGAGGATATTCGGAGGCAGACACACGGCGTATGCATATCCGCTTCAATGATTTCTTGCTGAAAATGCGTGACAACCTTGTGCCGGTCCGTTACGATGGCAGCGGAATGCCCCATTATGAAACGGACAAAGATGCCGTCTATATGCCCCGCCAAAAGAACTTTGACCATTACAACGATTATGTGCAGGAAACCCTGCGCCAGATAGTGAGTGCCACCGGACATCAGCAGCGGCTTGCCCGCGAGGGAATGGTGATGAAAAACGGTATGCCGCCTTCCGACGATGCCGTCAAACAGGAACGGCTGGTCGTGGAAATAGCATCGGGAATCAAGATGCTGGAGCTGGGACTGCCAGCCCGCTTGTCCGACGAAAGTCTCAGTTTGGTGGAATATTGGGACCGGGAACTCAAAGAGAACCCGAATATGATAGATGCCCTCGAGAGTGACGTGAACAATGCTCTCGAAGTTATCCGTAAAGCGGAACGTGGAGAGAAAATCGAATATGCCACCTTGCGGAACAGGAAACAGACATCTGACATGCAGGACCAGCTGCCCAAGCATTATTTCGTGGCCGATGAGTTACGGAAACGTCCGGACAAGGACAAGAAAACCATTGTCCTTGTCATAGATCCCGTATCAAAGTCGGCTGATGTGATCCTTCCCGCCGGGGCATCACCGGAGGTGGACAACGAGATTCCCGGCATGAACAAAGCCCGTATCGGACGTGCTTTACGTCGGGAAGGCATCGAGACTGTGCGTTTCTTCAATCCGGACGGAGCCTTGGGTTACAGACCTGATGACAAGTATTTTGCCGAGAAGCAGGTCTCTCTGGCACGGTTGAACAACTGGGCCCTGGAAGTGCTTTCGACCCTGAACGTGAGCCCTGCAGTAAAACGGGCCAACGAAGTAGGATTTGACAAGATCCAGATGATTCAGGACGACAAGAACCGATGGGCTCTCTATATAAAGCCGGAGCATCAGAGAGGTTATAGCATATACCCCGACAAGGAAGACATAAACCGCTTCTTTTCCACACTCAAGCAGTCCATGGATAATATAGACAAGGTCCGCATGGAACTGGCTCATAAATATTACGCGCTTGCTGAAATCAAGCCCGACCTGAAAGTCGATCTGTTCAACAGCGGAACACAGGACGTGGACCTGAACCGGATACAGCGTGTATCCGTGTTCAAAACCAAGCAGGACGGTGTACTGTGTGCCGTAACGATTGACGGGCAGAAACTGCAGCCGCGCAGTGTATCACCGCAACAATGGCAGCGCATGTGGGTGGCGGAAGACCGTGACAGCTACAAACGGCACCTGGCTGCCTCGCTGTTTGCCGATATACTGCAAAAGGGACAGTCGCAGGAGGAACACGCCGGGGAAAAGCAGGAGAAGGAAACCGAGATACGGCAGGGAGAAGCTGTCAGCCGACAGAATGGAGAAGAGCGTACCGTTGAATCCGTCAGTCCGCAGAGAGAGGCTTGGGACAAGATAAAGGCCAAACACCCGGACGCTATCCAGTTTGTAAGAACCGGTGACAACTATACGGCTTATAACGAGGATGCCGTCAAGGTAACGGAAACGCTTGCCTTGAAAATGGAGAAGCACGAGGCTGACATGAAAAAAGGCTTTACGGCTTCCGTGACATTCCCAGTCAGCCAGCTCGATACTTTCCTTCAGAAACTTGCGAGAAGCGGTGCAAGAGTGGTGATACGGGATGCAGAAGGACTCGCGGATGCCCGGAACAGAACAACGGGCATAACAGAAAGGACAGCCGGAAACGGCCAGACACGGACTCTCTTTGATACGGCACAGGAGAAACAGTCCGAACGCAGGATTGAGCCGGAAGAAAATGAACAGCGTTCAAGCATGAGGAGGTAATGATATGGCAGGAAAAAATAAAGAATATGCAGACAAGTATGCGGAGTACGCCATGGAGCAGATGCGCCGGTATGGCATCCCCGCTTCGGTAACACTTGCACAAGGAATCCTTGAGAGTTCCAACGGACAGAGTGAACTGGCCCGCAAGGAAAACAATCATTTCGGCATCAAGGCCACACAGTCATGGATTGCGGAAGGCGGCCGGTACAACCTGTATTCGGATGACAAGCCGAACGAGAAATTCTGCAGCTATGATAACGTAGGAGACTCCTATGAACACCATTCGAGGTTCCTTAAGGAGAACAGCCGCTACGCGGAATGTTTCAATCTCCGTCCCGATGACTACAAAGGATGGACGGAAGGTATAGCCAAAGCCGGTTACGCGACCGGGGGCAACTATGCCGGGACTCTGCAGAAGATCATCGAGCAGAACGGCCTGGACAAATACGACCGTCAGGTCATGCAGGAAATGGCCGCGCAGGGCAAGCAGTTCGGTCTGGAAAGCAATCCTCTCCAGGAGAAAGAAAAGGCAGAAGCCTATTCATTTCCGGTGGAACGCAAGGAGTTCCTCTTTGTCACTTCCGCTTTCGGAATGCGTCAGGACCCGATGGACAAAGAAAAGCAGCAGATGCACAAGGGGCTTGACATACGATGCAAAGGCGATGCGGTGCTGGCCACGGAAAACGGCGGAAAGGTCGTTTCGGTAAACGGCAATGCCAACTCTGCCGGAGGCAAGAGTGTAACCGTCGAATACAGCCGCCCGGATGGAAGCAAGGTGCAGTGTACCTATATGCACCTTGGCGATATCGCAGTCAAGGCGGGAGACAGTGTCAAGGCAGGACAACGCCTTGGAACCTCGGGCAACACGGGAACACGGACCACGGGAGAGCACCTGCATTTCGGGGTGGTGAACATCCATTCGGACGGGACGCGCCGTGACATCGACCCGGCTGCATATCTGGCCGAGATTGCGCAGAAAGGCAATATCAAGCAGCAGGTGCTGTACAACGGCAATGACCTGCTCGCGAAATACCGCAGTACGGAAGAACCGAAAATCGAGAAACCTCTTTCTACCGAAGACTGGATGAAAAAGCTGCTGTCCTCGGAGGACAGTGGCGTCGGCATGTCCGGATGCAATGACCCTGTCATGGAGATGGCCATGACGGCCTTTACCTCACTGATGGTGCTGGCCGTTCAGATTGACAGCAAGAACGAGGAAGAGCAGAAAGCCGCCGTTTCGGGGGCCATGGATAGCGGAAAGATCGACTTGAAACCACTGCTGCCTGACATGAAAAGCTGTAGTCTGACCATGAAAGAGAACGGGAAAGCCGTCCTTCAGGCGGATAACGGCGAACAGCATATATCGCGCGAGTTGAGTTCCGCAGAATTGAGCCGGCTGTCGGCCGTGCTGAACAACAGTAGCCTTACGGATGAAGCCAAGCGGATGCGCGTGACGGGATTGCTGAATACTGCCATCCTTTCGGAAATGGCTTCACAGAATTTCGAACAGGGCATGTCCGAGCAGCGAGGACAAACGGAAAATCTGAAAAGATGAAGCATGGCGATATGATAAAATGCGTGATGATACAGCTATGCAAGTATCTGGCAGGATTATCCTACCTGGCTTTGTATGTCCTGTCCTGCTACAAGCTGTTTGGCTTGACGGCAACATTCCTTATCGTGGGAGTGCAGCTGCTCGTTGCCGGATGGCTTGTCTGGGCAATGATCCGTGCGCCCGATTAGAATATGCTCTCAGACCTTCAACATCAATATAACCAGCATTTGCCGGATGATATGTACCATTCTAAAAACAAAACGAGTTATGATTAAATGTAATGTTACTGTATGCGGTATTATCAACCGCGATGCTACTACACGCACAAACAAGGATGGAAAACCGTTTTTTACGTTCCCTCTTCAGATAATGGTTCCTGCAACTGACGGTCAGGAAAAGCCTGTCGAGATCGATGTGAGCAAAGATGGCGGTCAGGAGGAAGCCTCCTGCTACAGGAAAGGCTCACGTGTCGAGATTGACGGTACGATGTACCTGAAGCACAGGGGCGACAGGACCTATTTCAACCTTTTCGCAAACGAGATCCGCGATGTGGCTGCCGATGCGGCCAATACTCTCAAAGGAGAGATGGTTTTCTGTGGAAAGGTCGGAAAGAACATCGAGGAAAAGAAGGACAAGAAAGACCAGTCCTACACGATGTTCTCGGCATTCAGCACGGAGAAAGTCGCTGACGGCTTTGAGTACCAATGGGTACGTTTCTTCTGCTTCAACAGGCAGCGTGAAGAATGGCTCCAGCCTGGTGTGAAGATCGATGCCAAGGGCGAGATGGGCCTGACTGTCCATAACGGTAAGCCTAATGTATCCTGCCGTGTAGAGGAACTTACACAATGTGTCGCAGATTCGTCTAACTCCAATCAGTAACGGTTATGGCAGGCTACAGGAGACAAAATACAGATGGGCCGAACAGCGAAGACAAGACTCTCGACCTCTTTGCGGAAATGATGATTGAAAAGCTGGAGAATATCAGCAAGGACTGGAAGAAGCCCTGGTTCACCGAGGGCAGCCTTCAGTGGCCACGCAATCTGTCCGGACGCGAATACAATGGTATGAATGCGCTTATGCTCATGCTGCACTGCGAAAAGGAAGGATACACTATTCCGAGATTCTGCACATTTGATTGCGTGCAGAGACTGAACAAACCGGGCAAGAACGGCGAGGAACTGCCGAGGGTATCGGTACTGAAAGGCGAGAAATCGTTTCCCGTCATGCTGACCACATTTACCTGCATCCACAAGGAGACCAAGGAGAAGATCAAGTATGACGATTACAAAAACTTGTCCGAGGACGAAAAGAAAGAGTATAACGTGTATCCCAAGATGCAGGTATTCCGCGTGTTCAACGTCGCCCAGACGAATCTGAAAGAGGCTCGTCCTGAACTGTGGGAGAAGCTGGAAAAGGAAAACGGCCGTCCATTCGTCCATGAAGGTGAAATGTTCAGCTTCGAACCGGTGGAGAGGATGATACGCGACAATCTATGGATATGTCCCATCAACGTAAAACATCAGGATGATGCCTTTTATTCGATTAGCAAGAATGAAATCACCGTACCGGAGAAGGTGCAGTTCAAGGACGGGGAAGCATTCTACGGAACACTGTTCCATGAGATGGGACATTCGACTGGAGCGGAAGGTGTGCTAAACCGTTTCCAACCGACCTCTTTCGGTTCAAAGGAGTATAGCGATGAAGAACTTGTGGCCGAATTGTGCGGTGCATTGATCTCCCAACGCTACGGAATGGCCAAACATATAAAAGAGGACAGTTGTCCGTATCTGAAATCGTGGCTGGATAACCTGAAGGAGTCACCCCAGTACATTAAGACCGTACTTATGGACGTGAAGAAGGCATCATCCATGATCACGCAGAAAATAGACCAGATAGCCAGGGATATAGAAAGGGAAAAGACCGAAAATCAAGAACGGACGGAAACCCCGAAGGAAAAGGTATATTATGCTTCTGTAGCCTATCTGCAAATGGCGGACGATACCAACCGACTTGACGCACTGAAAGACAAAGGGGACTACAACGGGCTGCTCACTCTTGCGAAAGAGTATTACGACGGGAACGGAATGGATGAACAGTACACCTATGCCTCTCCTTTGCAGAACCGTGGCGATGATCTGCTGATTGAAGACCAGCATTTCGCTGTCGTGTATAACGGTAGTGTAGGAGGAACTTATGACGTGATGCTGAAATACACCGAACAGGAAGTACGAGACCATATCCGAAGATATGGAGTTGACAGGGCCAGCGAGGATGTGAAGGCATTGGCGAGGGAGATGGCTGCGGAACAGTTTGCGGAAATGACGCGGCACAAGATGCCGGTCTTCGAAATGCCGAACGGTGACGTGCTGCATGTCAATTACAACAGGGACAGGGACTCGCTGGATGTGGGGACGATGACCAACGCGGGCATGACCGTGAAGCATCATTACCCTTATGACCACAACATGACACTGGATGCCAATCTCCAGGGCGTGAATGAGCAACTGAACGACCTGGAAGAATACAGGGAGGAACAGCAGGAGGCCGAATATAGCGGTGGAATGCGACGATGAATGAAAAGGATTTGGGGCTGGTGTGAATGCCAGCCCCTTTGCTATACAATAATCATTTTCAGGTTACGACATACGTAACAGTGCAGGTTATTTTTAGATGATATAATTCTATTGCTCATCACTACTTCTTGAGTTCCAGTATATATATTTGTTTTTCCGAATTGTCATTAAACTCACACTCTGTAAAATCACCGAATTTATGGACAACATTAAATCCCGCTTGATGAAGATATGAATTTAACTCTTGTGGAAAGAACAGTCTCATGTCCATATTCTGGACTGAGTGAAATGCACCGTCAATAAAATACTGCCACTTTATACGATTGATTTGAGATGCACTTTCGTAATGCATACTTTGTCTTATCAATACACTTCTTCCATCATTTGTAGTATATTCAGCCATAACATGTTGTTCCCGTTCGTTTTCGACAATATATTGGATATTGGGATTGAAGCAGTCCAATAAAAACAAACCGTTATCTTTCAGGTGTTTTTTTACAGTGTTCAACGCCTCAAACAAATCTTCATTTTTATACAGATGATGAATAGAATTGAAAGGAATAAAAATAAGATCGAATTTCTCTCCCAAGTTTAGTTCTCTTATATCCGCTTCAATGAAATCTATTTTTAATCCGGCTTGAAGCGCTTTTTCCTTTGCCCGTTCAAGCATGGATGAAGTATAATCAACGCCCTTAATGTCATAGCCATCCTTTGCTATTGGAATCGTAAGTCTTCCCGTTCCACAGCAAAGTTCAAGTATTTTGGCCTCTTTATTTTTGGGTAACCATTTTTTGTAAAACTCTAAATCGGACAGAAATTTATTCAGTCCATCATAAATATCTGCATCATAGATAAAATCTCCGACTTTATAATCTGTATTCATATTCCTTGATTTCTTTATTGATTGCAGGTGCATTATAATGCTTATCTGCAAACAGATTTTTCAATGTTGTTTTTTGCTCGTAGCAAGAGTGTTTTGCAAATTAAATTGTGGAACGGTTTGATTATGGCAAAATAACATTTTCCAAAACGATTATGGAATCTGACTTTTGTACTTACAGATATGCGTTGACTGTCACATTCCACACGCTCAGTCATAAAAGCAATTTCCAAATCAAGATGCTTGTCATTTTTGCTTATAGTTGCCAAATTCTCAGTCTCAATATGCACCAAATCCGATAAATCTTTTCCTCTTTTTAGTCCAAAAGGCTTCATAATGGCATTACGAATTTTCATCAATAGGGTTATCCACTTTGGTGCAGAAAAGAACAGCCCAGACAACTCTGCAGCATTTATAAATCTTGCAGTATGGACTATATCACTAAACTCATCTGTATAATTGTAACTCTTATTGTTTCTCATAATTCATTATCTCAACAGTTTACATTTTTGATTTTCACCGTTTAATTACAAAGTTCGCTATAATTTATGATATTGCGTCCTTTTTGAAGGACAATTAACAAGATAAGCAATATAGAAAAGCCAAGAAAAAGCTATAAGAGGAATACAACGATTGAGAAAAGGATATAGGGCTGGAGAAAATGCCAGCCCCTTGTCATTGTTCGCTATGTCGGAAATATTCTTTCCAGTTTTCTTCATCTACTGTCAATTTTCCCATTTCCCAATCATATTCCACTTCCGGCATGTTGGAGTAAGGGAAATGCACGGTGTAGCCGATTTGGCCATAGGAACAGTGCAATGGTGTAACGCAAATCTCCTGACCGAAATAAGTCTGAGGCGTACAGTATCTCCGCCAGTTAAAACGTCCGGCAGCTATATTACGGCAAAGCAATTTAAGAACCGCTGTGCTTTTCCTGCCTTGAAAATCTTTTCTGCAAGTCTTCATGTTACTATTTTACTTATTTACTATTCTACTATTTTACTACTTTACTAAAATACTAATGTGCTACTTTGTAGTATATTTCAGGGGCACTTGACACATTGTAAATATAACTGCCACAACGCACAAGCAGGGCGTCCCGTCCATAATAGGCTTTTTTCATTCCACTGATGCTTCCTGACTTGTGAAAATTGGGAAAACTGCTGATGCCAACTTTTTTTGCATCCTGACTATGGAGTGTTTTTGTCTTCATTGTAATACTTTCGATTGCTGTACTTCATTAAATGAGTTGGGTGAAACCACCCGCATGGTAGCGGGTGGCTATACGACATATACCGTCAGAAGTGATAATCAATGACGCCTCCGACATAGAGCAAAGTGCCGGGTTCAAGAGAGCTGACAAACAGCATGAACTCAAAGGATGGCTCGGCAAATGACTGGCATCCGTCTCCATTCAGATAAAAATGATAGCCGGTATCCAGCGGATTATCTATTGCCTGCTTGAGGTAATATGTAGAACTCCACTCAAACATATTTTCGACAGTAATTGCGTCCGCTTTCTTCCGGATTTCTGCGACATACTTCTCTTTCCATTGTTCCATGCCATCACCTGTATAACGTATCGTGTCTTCCGATACAAGTTCGAACATTCCTTTCGGCAGGATGGAATTGACTAAATTGGTTATCTCTTCCTTGCGCTCTTCATCGCTGATGTCGGCACAATAATCGTAAAAACTGTTGTCGCCCTGATTGAGGGTGTCTTCGTTCAGATAGTTTTCCTTGTCTATCTGTGTTGTTGAAATTTGAAAAACTCTGCTGTGCATAATTCTGAATTTTAAGTTGTTGTTTTTATTTCCCTTTTCTTGAGCCTTTAGACTCGCCGAAAGGTTGATTTTTACGTGCGAGAATCACGGCGGAAATAAGAATGGGAACAAGGAACAGAGGATGAATTTTTATGAAATACCGCAATCTGTGATTCCGGAAAGTTTCGGAAAAATTCGACGATGTAGCATCAGCGGTACTTGGGAAGCCATTCATCCGCCGTACATTTGCTGAGTAAAAAACAAGATGACGCGAGTTTGGGCCAATAGAAAAAACCAACGGTTATAGGTGATAAAAAAGTAGTGGTTATGTAAAAGGAGGGAAATATAAAAGGCGGCATGGATGGCCAGGAATTTCGGCCGCACGAATACAACAAGGATTATATGCCAGTATCGGCAAATTTTTAGTTATGGATACAAATAAAATGGTGAATGATCCGCCGTTATATGGAAACTCTTGAAAAAATGAGGTGGTAACGAAAGCAACTGGTCTGGATGAACGGCAGCTTGCTGGAGCAATTGGTTGGTTGGCTCGTGAGGACAAGATCATTTTTAATGCTCCTCATGACGGAAAACTGGCTAATCTGAGCTTGATGTTGAATCTTTATATTGGATAAAGATTAGTTAATAAAAAAGAAGCCCCCGGCACTGCCGAAGGCTTCTTTTTTCACTTTTCAATAACCGCAGATACAACTGTTATACTTCGGTTATCTCCCGTTTCGGGCGGAATTTTTCCCGCCCGACAGTTTACTGTTTCTTCAATGTTGGCAATGCTCCGGTGAGTTCGTACTGCCACTCTGAACCTGCACTCTGCAAGGCGTCGTTCATGGCATCCTTGGCTCCTGACCAGTTGCTGTCCGTCACCATCGTGGTTCCGCCGGTGCCTACCTGGTCTTCACCGATGCCTTGTTCCTGACCGTTGCCTCCCCAGTAGCAGGCGGTGATGATACCGCCATACGGCATGAGGCCCTTGTAGTTCCGTCCCGCCACGCCGCCTGTGGCTCCGTCCGAGCCTTTGACAGTCCCTTTGGCATGGTAGCAGGCAGTCAGGGTGCCTAAATCGGGTGTCAGGCTAGCCCAGCGCAGCAGGTTGGCACGCAGGGAGAGATGATAATCATTTGTGATTTTGGTTTCCGACGGCGTGTCGGCAAGTGTGTTTTGTTGAGCGGCTTTCTCAGCTTCTGCCTTTTCAGCGGCAAGTCGGGCTTCTTCCGCCTTGCGCTGCTCTTCGGCAAGCCGTTCCTGTTCGGCACGTTTTTCCGTAGCCAGACGCTCGGCTTCAGCTTTGCGCTGTGCCTCTGCTTCCACATCTGATACGGTTGTTTCTTCAGCCGGCACCGTCAGGCGCACGGTCACGAAATCGCCCTCTGCCGGATGGTTGCGGGTGATGAAACTTTCTTCCTTGATTCCCGCACGTGTAATCAATTCTGATTTCACACGGTTCGAGCGAATTTTGGCTATCGCGAGGTTTTCTTTTTCGCCATTCAAGGAATTGCAGTAGCCATCGACATAAAGCGGCAGCTTGCCGTCAAGAATGTCCGCCTTGTTGCTTTCAATGCACTCCAGCAGACGGGCAAGTTCCATGTCATTGCCGTTCCAGGGAACATAGAACATGTCCTTCTGCGGCACGAAGCGGAAGGTGTAGGTCGTGTCTGCTTTCTGCTGCGCCATTGCCGGAAGCAACAGCAGTGTCAACAGTGCGGTCGTAATCCATTTTTTCAATTCAGTCATATTTTTATCAGTTATATTATTTCATCCTCAAAATTATGCCGTCTCCAATACCGCAGATACCCTCTGCGCTCGTGCTCGTCACCTTTGATTGCAGGGTGAAAGCGGAACAGATAACGCAACACCGTGTTCACTGACAGCAGAACGGCAAAAACAATGGTACATATAGAGGGGTTCCACCATAAAGCCCCCTCGGACAAGACAGCAAGAGGCGGAAAAGCCAGCAGACCGAGGCTTTCGGGATACATTTCCTTTATTCCTATCGGGTCACTGTATTCATTGTCTCCACGAAGCCGGAATACCCGGATATAATCATATATGAGGAACAGACAACAGAGCAGACAGAAGACCATACTCACCCCACGATAAACAGGTAATGTCATCACATTTGTAAGGTAAAGGGCAAATGTGGTTGCAGCTGCCAGAAGAATCGTATATACCTTTCCATAGCTGAATGATGTAATCCTGTCGGCATAGCAGAAACCGTCGCCGTAGTCCTTCCTCCAGAAAAGCACCTGGCAGGAGGCATATGCAGGGTAAAGAACTGCAAGGGCGGCAAACCATCTCTCTGCCGGTACGTCGTCGGGCAGATCCGGAGTCAGGATGAAAAGCATCGCCAGTATCCCGATTACCATAACGGAAACGGAAAAAAGCAGATTGATGTTGCGTGCCGGATAGTCGTACTCATAAGGACGCTCAAGGTATCTGCAGTCGGGCTGCATCCACCAGGGCAGCCATGAAGTATTGCCGTAGCTCAGCCTGTACGGGAAGGATGTGATGCCCGCAGCAATCAGCGTGCAGGCGGCTATCAGGATATGGATTGTTTCTGTATTCATACATCATTCAGTTTGAAGGTGGATAAAAAGAGGACATACGAATACGGAAAAGGGCGGAAAACTCCTGAAAAAAGAGTTTCCGTCCTTGCGTATCTTTTTGAAAATAAGTAAATTAACGCGCGAGGAATGCCGGTCAGAATGTGTGTGTTTACACGAATTTCACACATTTCCAAATTTGCGACAGACTTTTTTAATACATCGTACAGATGTTTCTCGAAGCTGAAAATGGCCTTATGAAACAGTGATGGCACGGAAAAAATCTCCGCCTGACAAGGCGAAGCACCGTTTGAACAAGAAATATTTGTTATATACGGGTGGCATATATCTGTGCTTTTATCACCATTCATACATCATAGATAAGACATTTTTCAAATTACAATAGCGAAAATACAAATATTATTTCATTCGGCAATAAATTGATTGATATTATTTTGCAAAACTTTGTACACAATTCAAAAACCTTTCTTGCCATATGTGTACCATGAAGTTCGGAAGTTATTTATCACGAAGAAAAATATAATAGGCAGCATGGGATGGCCCGGCGATTCCAAGCACACAAAAATGATGGGAGTTATATGCCGGTTATCGTTTCAGCAAATCTGTTTTTCTGATGACGTTTCCAATTTTCGACAGCAATATGTTTGGAAGAATTTGCATAACAATATTCGCACAAATGAGGACAGGTGTTGTATTCTCCAATATCTTTAGACGTTGCACATCCGCATATTCTTCGCTGTCCAGTATCCTTGAACCGTTAGCATAGCGGTACTTGGCGACCGTCCGTCGCTGTACCTTCGCATATAAAATCTCTCCGACAAGAAAGTGCCGGCAGGTAGGAAATCATATATTTCTTACAAGAGGAATAACCTGGCCGAATATAAAGGGTATGCAGCTCCAGCGCAGTTTTGTAAAACAGGCGGTCTATAAAAGCATAGAAAAGACTCCCGAACAAATAATGCTCGGGAATCATTTGCTGATGTCGGATTGAATTAGTTTACTATTTGAAATTCATGCAGGTAGCAGAAGGCATCTTCGCTCTTGCTTTGCCAGCGTTCGTCAAGTGCCTTGACATCCTCTGCTGACTTTATCGGCTCTCCGCATTTTTCTTCAAGCCAAGCGAACGCATCTTCTTGGGTCTCGAAATATTCACTGAGATACTCTTCCTCTGGGGAACATGCGTCCAAGAAGAACCTGTCACTGAAATATGTACCAAATTCATCGTTTGTTTCATATACTTCCATGCCTGGCTCTTCCGCCTGAAAGTAATAGCGAAGATTGGGGAACGCTTCCCTCACAAGGTCAAATGTCTCACTGCATGGGGCCCACGCTGTTTCTGTGGAAAACTTCAATACATCACCGTCCATTTCAAGTCCGTTCCAAGAGCCACGGCAACGTACATCGTTCCAATCCTTACCCAAAGCATCCACGAGACATCCCAGCCAAGTAGTCCCAAATCCGTTTTCTACTGAAGGTGTCTTACGTTCTTCCAGTCCTTTCATCAACTCATACAGTTGCTTCACTTCTTTTGCGTCGCCATCTATCACATACGCAGTACTGCACCAATTCGGCATAATCGTAATAATTTAATTGTTGAACATTGTTTTTGTTTTCCCTCTTATCGAAGCTCTTCCGGCTTCTTGTAGGGGAATGATTTTTATGCAGGACAGACAGCGAGCATAGGACGAACAAGACAAGTAAACAGTGACAGGATAAAGCGGAATACCCAAATCTTCGATTTGTGGAAGGCTGCCGTGAAGATCCGGGAGCCGTTAGCACAGCGGTACTTGGCGACCGTCCGTCGCTGTACCTTTGCATATGAAATCTCTCCGGCAAGGAAAGCCGGTGATGAGAGAGAATATCAATTTATTGAATATAGAAATGGGTATAAAAATGGCATTATCATGCTATTCATGATATAACAGAACGCGTTCTGACAAAAGAATGATATATTTCAATATCTTTGCCAACGTATTGTATTATATAAATGTATTGTAATATGGAAAATTCATTTGCTCAGATCAGCGAATTGTTCGCTCAGTTTTCAGAGAATGCCAAACTTCAGATTGAAAAAGGCAATAAGGCAGCAGGAATGCGTGCCCGTAAAGCGTCACTTGAACTTGAAAAGCTTCTGAAACAGTTCAGAAAAGAATCACTGGAAGCCTCCAAATGATTCCTTTCGGAATACGTACATACCAGGTATCAAGTAAAAAGCCTCTGCGCTTCACAGCGGAGAGGCTTTTGGTTAATAATAGATTCTCTATGGCTAAAACAGTTCAACTTTCGTGTGTCTGTTGGCTTCGGTCGGCAGATAGTCGGCAATTCCACCTCTGCTGATTTTTGTGATCCTTTCTGCAGGAATGCCGCGCTGTTTCAGTTCCGAAACGATAAAGTCCGCTCTTGACTGGCTCAATGAATCATTGATGCCGGATGTCCCTGTAGAACTGTCCGCAGCCCCGGTAACTCTTACATGCAAGTCATATTTCTTTGCGACCCTTGCCAATTCATCCAGATTGAGTTTCTGTGAAACATCTGTCAGGCGGGCCGTGTTAAGAGTGAAAAAGAAATATACAGGAGCTCCGATACAGCTATCCGAGACATGATTCACAACCATGGGATTGTGCCCTTCAGCCGTTATGAATTTATTCGATACCAGGGAATCCGGATTCTGTTTGTCCTTGTTGTTATTGTTGTTATGAATGAATGCCGTATCGAGAGGGGATATTCCGTCCCAATGTCTGTGTTTCAGTCTTGCACGCAATGAGTTCAACCCACTATAATTGTTTACAGGATATCCTTGTTGTCCATTCTTCTCATCTTCCAGCAAGTGCCCGTAGGTATCAAGCAGACCTTCGATTTCCAGAATCTTCTTCAGTTCAGCAAGCGTTCGTTTGTCGCGGTCATGTTGTCCGGCATAGCGGCTGTTCTTCTCGGACAAGGCACGGGAATAATCGATGAGCTGTTCATTCCTGTGGATGTAATGCGTGACATCAGCAGCTCGTTTCCAACCTATTTTCCCGAGATGGAAGGTGAATCCGGCTGTCAGTGATACCATATGATCACCCAGGCGGTTTGTTCGGCCATAGCCATCAAATTTTTGTGAGGTTGTTGTCCCCGAGAACTCCAGTACTGCACTTACCCGTTTTGAAATCCGATATTGTCCCTGAATACCGTATGAGAAGGCGAAAGGAGAAGTCTTGTTGGAGGAATTGTGTATCAGTCCGACTCCGACAAATGGGGCAAGTCCCCAGCGTGTCTGCTCCTGTCCGGAATACCGATAACCAAGCAGGTTCCATAGCAGGTCTGCATGGACGCTATGGTAATTTTTCGTGGATAATCCGGCATCTTTGAATTGCAAACCGCTGTAATGTATGCGGGCGCCAACGGCAGGAGTAAACCATTTTCCGACGGCAAGGTTGTACGAGGGTTTCACACGTCCGAACAGATCTTCGCAGCCAAGAGGCGTTCCGAGAAAAGCGGTTGCCCCTCCGGTGACACTGACAAACCAATTGCCCCTCCCGGTCCTTGGCACTACCACACCGTCAAGATAGACCGGCTGGAGGGGTTGGAACAGTTCTGTGGCATCATGGAAGAACTCATGTTGTACAGTATCTCTTTCTGTATATCGTGAATTTGCCTGTACCTGCACGGAGCAGAGAACGGCAAAGATAAGAATGATTTGTTTTGTCATATTCAAATGATTTTTATTTGTTATAACTTTGATTGTAATACATTTCTGCCATTTATCGTTTGGCTTTTTTGCCACTGGAAGGACGCATCATGCGACTTGCCATCTTCATGCACCGGAGAGCCCAGGCACGGTTGTCCTCGTCTTCATCACGTCCCCACTTGAGGTCATTTCCGCCACCTCCGCCGCCATGTGTTTCGGCAAATGTTGTGGCATCATCGACCATTCCAAGAAACAGCATTGTCGCACAGCGCATGACTTCCGTCCCCCGTTCCGCCACGGAACACAGGAGCGTGTCATCGAACTGTTGCCGTTCGGAAGGCTTCATCTGTGCCGACATTTCCCGCCACTCATTGACCATATTCTCCAACATGGCATCCTTGAGCAGACTGTCCACTTTGGAATGGACATCACGCGAGTATTTGTATGCTTCTTCCTTCAGTTCTTCTGTCCGCTCCTGAATGGCATCCATATTTTCCTTGAGCTCGGAAAGTTGTCGGTCAGCGGTCTGTAGCTTCTCCTGTTTGTCTGCCAATTTATTCTGGATAGCGGCCAGCTCATTTTCGAGCTTTTCTTTCTCGGCAGATAAAGTCTGTGCATCACCTTTCCGGGCTTCCATATCATTTTTGAGTGCCGACAATTGGGCTTCTTTTTCGGCCTGCTCCTTTTTCAAGTTTTCCACCATTGAAGTCAAGCCCTTGACCCTGCGCTCTGCCATCCGGATGTCCGAATGGAGAGAGGAAAGGACTTGCTGATGGCGGCTGATATTCTCTTCTATTGTAGAGCATTCCTCTGACAGCATACGACGGTATTCTTCTGTACTGCGATGCTTCTTACCCGTTTCGGAAACACTTGAGCCTCTGGACATGCCCCATTTGCTATTGACTTCTGCATAAAAGTCCGTATGAAGCTGTTTCATGCGCTCGCTGAATTCATATTTGTCCTTACCGGCAAATATCTCTTTGTACGCAAACTTCCCATCTTTGATTGGCAGCAAAGTACAATGCACATGTGGATTCAACTCATCCAGATGTACAATGAATGCGGCAATATTCTGTTCACCATATCTGCCGCAGACAAATGAATAGACATCCTTTGCCCAACGTTCAATCTCACTCTTCCGTTTTATGTGTCTATTGTCCGCACCTTTTTCAAAATCGACTTCCTGCTTGCCAAATGCGAGTTCCTGCATCCGTGTGCGAGAGCCCCCAAAAATGATATTTACGACTGTACGGAATCTCGGTTCTTCCAAACCTTCATTGGGATCCTTTATGCCTCGTTTATGCAACAGTTCAGCCATTCGCTCAGGAATGCTCCGGCCTTTGTCGATAGGACGGATCTTACCTCCTGATACGACTTCAAAATTCAGGTGTTCACGTGTCGGGTCATAATTACCAAGGTCAGTTGCCCTTTTCCAACCTTTCTCTGTCCAATTGCGCATATGTTCATTACTCTGAGCCACTGTTATCCCTTTGGATACATGTACGTCAAGTACCTGTTTTGCATTTGCCATATTGTTTCCGTTTTGTTTTGTACAATCCATCATGTCCCAGCTTGCTGCTTGTTCGGACATGTCTCCCTGCGACGTTAGTCGGCAGGGGTATTAGGCTACCCACTCCCTCTGTTTCGTGGCATGTGGGCAAGCCCACTTGCCTCATAAAACTGGAAGGATGTCAGGACTGAGATAGGGATGGATTGTTCCTGGTTATACAATTCATTTTCGTTTCCCGGTTCAGTCCGACAATGTCTGGGCTTTTGCCGCAAGCGATAAAAAGGGAATACGGAACGATTTAAGGAGTTCTTTGTTCCTGTCCATATCAACACCTGCGCCGGATGTTTCGGGATTAAATACAAGCTCCGCAAGCTCTTTGGCGGTCTCGATAAACGCGCCCCATTCACCGCCGAGGTCAAGGGTGAAGAACTGCGACAGTTGTGAACTGTTATCGAATCTTGACTTACGCAACACACGCTGGAGAGCGGCATTGGCAATACACTCTAATATTGTTTCCCTTAGTTTTTCTTCCTGTCTGACGACTTCTGCCGATACCGTATCGGTGCCGTTGCCGGAAGCCTGAGAATTATCTTTACCGGCAATGGCGGCTAATGCCTGGCAAAGAGCCTGACCACATGAATGACCGGCATCCTCCGATGTCTTTTTGCCGATGACCCATTCGGACAATATACTGCCGATTCGTGTGGCAAAGTCCGGCTCTTCCTGTTCAGTTCCGGCTATTGCATTTTTTCCAGACTGCACGGTCATGGTGATGATGACGCTTTTATTAAGTTTTGTGCGTTCAAGTAGCCTGAAAGATTCCAGAGCATCCAGAAAGGTTCGGACAGTGGCACGATGCCAATGCCAGAATTCCGCAAGATCGGAGATTGTCACATGACATTGGTTGGGAAGAAGTTTTCGCTCCAATTTTCTTACAAATGGAGAAACAAAACCTGCCATTGATCTGTCCAGCAAGTCCCAATACGCTTCCGTCTTCGTTTTACGGTCTCCGGCTTTCTCCTTCAGGAAATCGAACACCTTGACATCTGCCAATATAAAGGTCGTATTCTCTTGACTATTTTCCATTTTACTTTGTTTTAATGATTATTACAGTGCGGAGTTTCTGAAATGCTGCCTTTGTCCGCTTCAAAGACACCATCGCGTGATGATTATCGTGTTTCTTTTCGGATATCGTTTCAGGATGCGTTGTCGTTCCTTCAGCCTTTTCTTCATCATCGCATTCGGCTGTGACCGGAGCAGAGGGATAGAACAAGGCTGCCAAAAGAATATAGTACGCAGTTACGGTAGTAGTGTACAGATACGGTTCAAAGCAGCTGACCAATGTTATAGCACTGATGCCGGCAAACAGACTCATGGAATCATGCAAACGGCTCAGACACCTGTCCGCCAGCTTGAACGAGAACATAGCGGCACAGATAACGGTTGATACCAGGATGCCGAATTCACCAGCATGTCCACTTGCATAGACATAGTGGAAAAGCAGTAGCAGGAACAGAATCACCCGTGTATAAAGTTTGCGGGCTCTGATGTTTTGTTTCATGGAAGCGTGAAACTTTGCCATAAACCGGTATGGCTTTTTGTACAATATCAATGACAGTACAAGAGGGGTCACGCAAAAGATGAGTTGCAATATTTTCAGTAACATAAGTAATATGGTTTTTCGGGTACGTGTATAGGTGTTGCTCTGAGTTCCAAGTGGACAATATCATAAGTTGCCAAGCGGATAATGGTTTCGGCATCCACGGCCGTGAGGTTCATTGCAGCTTTTTTGATTCGCTGCTTGAATGACCGGTCCTGTTTGCGATAGATAGCCAAAGCTTTGTTCAGTTCATGTTCAGGGATGGCCCATGTGGTACCTTCGAGGTATGTTCCGTTTGTCTTGAACGCCCGCAGGACCAAAGTTCGGGAGACAAGGTAGTCCGTCCTGTCACTTCTTGAGATGATATGTTCTTTATAGAGGTTGTCGTCTGCGACCTCTATCCATGTTCGGTGGGCATTGATCCAATAGACCATCTGCCTGTATAATGTATTTCTCATGATGATGTTGTTTTTATAAAAAGTCAATAAGTATGTCCTCCTTGTTCTTCTGGTATTTCAGCTTTCCGCTTTTAGAATGGAGTTGCAAGTCAAGGCAGAGATCCCCGTACATTTGTTCAAGTGAATCATATATGGTTACAAGGACGGTATGGACCTTGCCATCGGAATCAGTCTTCGCGTTCACCTTGAACATTTGGCCGAAAGATGGATTGGAGTAAGCGCATGTACTATGGCCGAACGGTTCGTCTTGCATAGGAATGTGATGATAAAGCACAATCAGTTCCATATCATCCTCCAGCATATCCATCACTTCTTCCAGGTCATAAGGATCATGCAATGGAAAAGTCAGCAGGACATAGTCCCCGTAAAACTGCGGCTCCTCCATAGTGGTTACATCGAGCAGCTGTGGCAACTGAAGGGGGACAAACGTCATAAAGTCTTTCAGAAAGTGTCGTAGCATATTCATTTGATTTTATGTTTATAGCGTGTGAATGTAAATCTCCATAAGCATTCCGGGTAATTCATCCAGGCGGTTGTCTCCCGAGTTCAAGATTCGGCACAAAGTCTCAAATATGGCCGGAGTCTGTACGGCAAACCGTTCAAGCTGTTCCTGGTCTTTGGAAGAAAGCATCGACAGGTGGAAACTGTCCATAGAAACGTATGGGCGCATAAGCATCCAGATATATGCGTAGGCTTGTGCTTTTGTTTGGACCTTTTGATTATGAATGTCATTGATGCAGGTTCCGGTATTAAGTATCAGTCTGCGATTGGTTCGCATGGCCAGGTAAACGAGGGCATCCTGGTGAGGTATCTCTTTACGTTCGGCGGCAAACAAAATCTGCAAACAGCATCTTTCCGTATCACGCGTTATATCGGAAATGTCTTCATCACCAATGCTGCACAGATATGGCAAGAACGCCCGAAAAATAGCATCCTCTTTTCCGATGAACTCTGTCATGTCATCTGTCCCGTGTATGCCATTTCGGAGAGTGTTGGCCAGCAAAGTACGATAATCCGAAATGATTTGCTTCCTGTCTCCCTTATGGATTGGGCGTTTATCTAATGACTCAAAGAATGGACGGATCTTTTCCACGGTCCGGATTAATCCATTGTCTTTGTCATTAGATGAAAGTTTTCTTTTCAATAGGAATAACTCCTGATAGGAACGTGGCCTTGACAAAGCCAGACGCGAGAACTCCAGGCGTAGGGAATCATGTATGCCTTCGCATGTCTTACGAAGGTCTTGACCATGGATCCCAACCGTGTCCTGCCGGACATGGTTAAAAACGGAATCTCTTATGGCTTGCCATTGGCAAAGGTTTTCTGACAGCTCTTCAAATGAAATAGATTTCATCTTCCTTACTTCGAGCAGATAATTCCTGTATGTACCGGCAGGATCGCTTTCGGACTGTTCAGTCAATCCGCCATTACATGATGTGAACATGCATACCGTGATTGAAGCGGCAGCTATCATGTGTAAAAAACTTGATGCTTTAAGGTTCGTTTTTTGAATTTTCATACTATATATTTCGTACTATTTCACGCAAAACTATATATAATTTTCTATACTTAATACCATTGGAACTGTATTTTGTGCATTTTTCAATATCGTACTTAATAGTATGATTATCAATGAAAACAAGTGAAAGGAAAAAGGACGAAAAAATAAATAGTTCGATTTTTATAATGGTTTGATTTGGCCACTAAAATAAAACTTGTATATTTGCACTTGTTATCATTTGTATTGGATATTGACATGGCAAAAGTTGGTTATATATTTAAGGCAAATTCGTATGATGAATATGATGCGGACAAGGAATGGATGTGCCAGTACGGTTGTGTACAAGTGATAGAGGAATCAGTCCAGCACGAGACGCTCAGACCTCGCTGGAAACAGCTCATGACAAATCTTGAGAGAGGGGACGAACTGGTTGTCTCGAAATTCAGTAACGCCGTGCGCGGTTTGAGGGAGTTGGCCGCATTGATAGAGTTATGCCGGATCAAAGTGGTCCGCATTATTTCCATCCATGACAAGATTGACTCCCGTGGTGAATTGTTTCCGGACACGACGGCGGCGGAGGTGCTGATCATGTTCGGATCTCTTCCGGAAGAAGTGGCTGTATTACGCAAGTCATCTGACCGGGTGATACGCCTGCAACAGAGTATCAGTGTACCGGTGAAGACGAGCAAAATGTTGAGCAAGACCGAGCGGGATAAAATAGCTGTGGACATGTACAACAACGGGTATTCAGTCAATGAAATCATGGCGCATTGCAATGTCAAGAGCAAAAGTACTGTGTACCAAATTTTAGGCAAGTACAATGTGGCACTCAGCAGGAAACCTGGCCGCGTACCTGGAAATCGGAAATAGGAAGTCAAGGCAACCGATGCCATATTAGTGAAGGATTTGCCTGTCAGTTTAAGTATATTTAGGGAAGCCTCTGACCCTTATTGGAAATTTGTAACGCTAAATATAAAAAAGGATATGGGAGAAATTATAGTCGTAGTATTGGTACTTTATGTCTTTTGCAAAATCGTGAAGGGCATATTCGGCGGATTCAGCAAAAGCAGCTTCCGTCATGATAAATAATCATTGCTGCCAACTGTTCACGCAAGGGAACAGTAAAAAAGGAAAACTAAAAGAGGAAAACTGCGTCATGAATAGCGTCCTCGTTATATCAATATAAGCCCCCCAAAGGTTTTGCTTGACTTTTAGGGGGCTTGGTGTCATTTATTCATTTCCTTTTTGTATTCCAAAATCTTGTCCATTGTCAGCCACTGCGGCTTTTCTCCTTCCTTGAAGCTGTCGTGCAACTTTATCATTAAATCGATTTGCCGTTCTTCATCACCTGCCCACAGGCGTTTGGGGTCTCTGCCTCCGTAATCCAAATAATACTCACAATCTGACTGCATCCTGGCTAACAGCATATATCTGAACCGTGCGTCTCGTTGCAATATATCATCAGCCGTTGTCCTTCCTGCTGTGCTTGGCTTGTTATTCGTGTTCATACTCAATTTACATTAACTTGTTATACAATCAGTCCGTTACGTCATAATAATAGCTTAACTCTTCGTCCTTCAGATTCTCAACCGCATACTGGTCTGCCTGTCTCCAGAGTGCATCATACAACGCCGCCACATTCGGTTTCGTTTTATAGTGCTGCCATATCTTGTGATTCAATACCAACACCAATTCCGTAAGGTACTTGCAGTTGCCTTTCCACTCTTCAAAGGCACGGTTGAAAGTGTCCTGAATAGCCGATAACCCGAAAATGTCGGCCGCTGAAAAATCTTCCCAAAAAGTAGTCTGTACGTTATACCCGTTCTCTGCCATAAATGCTCTGAATGTCATATCATTAAAATTTTTAGTTGTTTTTATTTCCCTCTGATACATCCTGTATCGGAAGGTTGATTATTTTTCTGCCCACAAGATTGGCGGTCTGTCAGGCAAGGAGGATGCGAAAAATACTCTTTCCGACATGTCGGAAAGGAAGATTTTTCAGCAGCAAGCATAAGCGTTCCTTGACAGGACAAACAACCGGCAATCAAACTTTGCAGAATAAATAACCGGGCTTTCGAAATAGGCGTGTAGGGAATTTCAGGCATTGCAATAAAAGGGGAAAACGTGAAATACAAAAGGCTATATTACGGAAGGCTTCGAGCAAAACAAAAGCGGCCCGAAAGCCGCTTTGTCAGGAAAACAGGGATTACTTCTTGCCCTTTTTCGCTTCTTTTGCCGGTTTCGAAGGAACTTCTTCCTCCTTCTCGACAGCCGGATAGAATTTGACTGCAACCGTCACGATGCGGTTGTGCTGCACTCCATCTTTGTCAGTCCATTCTTCAGGCTTGAAGTAGCCTTCCACGGTCAGCAGCGTACCTTTGGTAAGCTGGTCAAACGACCCGGAATTTTCATTCTTGCGCCACGCTTCAATGTTCATGAAAGCGGATATGCGCTTGGTTTCTTCGCCGATCTTCTCCTGGCGGGCAACAGCCAGAGGGAAACGTGCAACACTTGTGTTGGTGAATTGATAAACCTCGGCGTCTTTTGCGACATAACCGGTTACTGCGAAATTGTTCTCGTACTTTTTCATTTCGATTGCTTTTTGAAGTTAATAAATCAGTTTTACGGTGCATAAAAAGTAGGTGCAGTAAAGGGATGCACCAAGGATAACGTATAAATACTCTTTATTTTGGGGTTCTCCCAAACCGGAGGCTTGATAAAGGAAGATTTGTACTGTTACGCCATTGGTCAAGACCATGGGTCGCGCCCGGCTGCATACTAACTTTGCAACGAAAAACGATATGGCGACTTCAATAGAAAGCAGTCACGAAAAAGAAGAGGAAAAACAATTGGCAACTGGTTAAAGGAATAATAAAGACGGACGGTGCTGTCAATGGGCACGAATTGGTTTCAACTCTCGGCTGGCATAGGAAGAAGAGCTTCTGGCGGGAAACAGCACCATGTCTCATGATTTGAAGCGGCAAGGATGATATGCCGTACTGGCAGTAAGCGTATAAGCTGCGGCGTGGGAAAGGCCGTAAGACGAAGAATTGGCAAAGGGGTGCTGGCGTATCGGTGTTGCAGCCTTTATCCGGCAAGAGAAATGAGGGAAAAGAAGGCAAAATGAAAAAAGGGCTGAAGCCCGATTGGGAGACAAAGCGGAACGGGCGCGTTATGCGAGTTTCAGCTTCTATTTTATAAAGGGATATGGCGCAGCCAAAAGAGAATATAAATGGATAATCCGGCAAAAATCATTGTCCGGCCAATGGCCATCTGCGTCTCAATGAAGTTTTGGATATAAAAGGTTATTGCGGTAAATGAAGTTACGGGCTGGAACTGAATATTCAACTCCAGTCCGTATAGTACAGAGGCTCCATGTCAGAATTGGATCATCATGATGCGGTGTGGAAAGATTTTGTTTTTGTCGCTCGGTTTTCGTTGGCATATCCAAAGATGGTGTGCCCCATAGCCGAACGTGAAATACTCGTCAAGCCGGGTCTCTTTCTTTAGACTCTCCATGCTTGTGCGAAGTTCGTTTTCGTCTTTTGAAAAAAGAAGCGTGTTAATAATTCTGAAATATAGATTTGTCACTTCGCTGCAGTAAGGGCAAAAAGGGTGTTCAATCGTTACGTTCATAATTGTCTTCGTTTAGTGCATTAGTCATGATAGATTCTCCTTCCTGGTTGAAAATCTCAATAGTCGAGTAACCATCGTTTTCTTCGGGAAACAAAAGCTCGGAAGTATCACGCAAAGCCTCACTTCTTCCATGAGAAAGACGGCTGTCAATGATATTCGAAACATCTTTGCAACGCCAGGACCGGACGATTGCCTCTGCTTCCTCATAACTGTTGGCTTCCACAGTGAAATAGTCTCTTTCCCAACTTGTGACTTTACAGTCTTGATAAAATTCAAATTTTCCCATAAGCCATGTATTCTAACGTACTACTTCAACTATATCCTCAATCCTGCCATACAGTATTGAGCGTAATGCGGTTTTGTCTATGGCATAATATTCTTGGATATGCCCGTATTGTTTGACGAAATACCGCTTGAGAACATCGGAAAAATCAAAATGATAACCGCTCAAGGCAATCCCCCGTTTGAAATAGGTGCTTTCGCTCACGTTGCGAGTAATCCAATTCTTGTCTTCTCTATTGAGTTTGCCGCCATTATTCAGATGTTCCCGCAACTTATACACTCGGCTGCCTTGTAATGTTGCCAGCTCCGGAACATCCCATTGAACGAATTTTGTTGCTATCTGTGCCATATTGCTTAATCATGAATAATAATTTCATCTCGGAATACTGAAATCTCTTTGCCGCTTTCAAGGCGGACAACTATGGTAGTGCCATAGTCGTCCACAATTACACCTTCCGTGTAGCCTTTATAAGCCGTGGATAAAGTACAGGATAAACCTATAATATCGCTTTCGTTATCAAATGTTCTGTTGCTCATCACTATTATATTTTTATTTCCCACTTGCCTTGAGAGAAGATTCTAAAACTCACATATTCATTTTCAAATTCATAAGTTAGAATTTTAATATAGACTTTATCTTTTGCTTCCAGTGAGGCAACCAATTGGTCCATTTCTTTTTCTGGATATTCCCACCGGGAAGGAAATTCTGCATCAACAGAATTGCCATACTTGTTTGCATAACAACTGAAATTGTCATCCAAGAAAGCCTCTATCTTATTGAGGTCATTTTGGTTTTCCGTACTTGCGTAGAAAATGTTTGTCGCATAATTTGCCATATAATTCTATTTTAAGTTTTCTTTTTTTCCCTCATGTAGCATTTACTACTTCAGGCTTGATTAATTATGTCGCTTCATAAGGTGTCATGGCTCTTTATGCAAGGTTTCACGACCAAATACTACCGCTGCAAAAGCAAGGTGGAGATTTTGTTGTGAACCTCAAGGATACCTTGCATACAAGAAAGACATGACAAATACCTTTGCGGCACAATTCATCAAATAGCCCGAAGTCGAATGCTTATAGGGACAAATATTTACTCGTAAACTTATAAAGGAATATATTGCAGCGAAAAGAGAAAGGACGGAGTCAAAGGGAGTCCACTTTCTGCTGTCTAAAAAGGGAGTGGCAGAGTGAGCAAAAACAGTTTAGTTTAGTCCATTAGCCTATATATATGCTAAACTAAAGTAAACTAAAAATAGACAAATATTTGATTGCTTGGATGATTATTTTTAACTTTGCACATATTGATATCGATCATTGAAAACAATACTTTTCTCTTTTCGCTGCGAATTCCTGGATATATGAAAAAACATATATTGAATCAGGATGAGAAAGCATAGTAATAGCTTGGATTGGTGCTTTGATTGCAAGCAAGTGAAAGGAATGAAAAGTAATGCAAACAAAAAAACGAGGATTTACCTAAAAAACCATTTTTGTTCCTGATTTGTTTCTTGTTTCAGAAACAAAATTCATAAACTACTCATTTACAAATGGTTAAATAGTTATATATTAAATTTATCAGATTTACTAAAGCCAAATAACTTGTCTACAAGTCGCTTGCAATATGTCTTTTAATTCTTTATGTCTGTTTCTAACCTCCTTTTTACTTTGGTTCGGTTACAAAACTAAAGAAAAAGAGCAAATTAGCCAAAGAATTTCGAGACAATTCGCAGACTGCCGAACAAATTTAGGAACAATGACCTACATATATAAGTTACAAGCATAAAAAGTCCAACCATACATGAGCATGCTTGGACTTTCTTGTACGTTTGAATTTAGATTATCCGATAACCCTCCATTCGGGTTTCATCAGAAGTTCACCGTAGTACAGACGTTCCGTGAAACTTCCCAAGAAATCGTTGAAACGGTCTGCATCCGTCTGTTTCCGTGTATTGTAGCGGAAAACGAATTCCTTGCAATACTTCTGCAAGTGCTTCGGACTGGCGAGATGGTAAATGCCCTTTATACCTCGTTTGATATGACTCCAAAATCCCTCTATCGAATTCGTGTGGTAACCGTCCACCGCATAAATGTGCCTGCCGTGCGGAACGGTCTTGTGCTCGTAGTTCTCATACAAGGTGTCATAGACATTCAGATCGTCCGTTATGACGGTTGAACCTTGGCGTACTTTCTTCTCAATGATAGGAAACAACGTTTTTCTTTGAACGTTCGGAACTACTTGTGCATACACAAGACCGTCAGAAACCATGCCGAATATCGGTGTCTTATCTTTTAGGGAGCGTCCTTGTGTTCCTTTTCCGTGATGGCGTGTTTTGCCACCCATATAGGTTTCATCCATCTGTGTCATATCATCAAAGTGCGCATCATCATCCCTCACATTGTGACGGATACGGTGCAGCATGAACCATGCGGTTTTCTGTGTCACCTGAATATCTTTCGCCAACTGGCAACTGCTTATGCCTTTCTTGTGCGAGAGAAACAGATAAATCGCATAGAACCACTTTTTGAGTGGCAAGTTTGAACCCTCAAACATCGTTCCTTGCCTTACGGTAAATCTGCAACGGCAGTCCTTGCACTTGTACAGCCCTTTGAACTCTCCGTTTTGGGTCAATTTGTAGTGGTGTTCAGAGATAGAACCACAATGCGGACAAATCGGCTTTCCATTCCAGCGCATATTCTCCAGATATACCCTGCAATCCTCTTCGGTATGCAGCGTATCCATCATCTGGAGTAATGAGTGGAATGTTGCCATAGTCAATTCTTGATTTATTTGTTTTGAGAATTATACTCGCAACCGCACGGAATTTGCATTTCAAATGTTAAAAAATCATTAGAGCGTGCATTTTTCTTGGTTTTGTGAAATTGGAGGTGTTAGGCTTCTGTATAATACACTATCTAACAATAAAATGGAAATGATATGGATAAAATAGCAACCGAACAAGAAGCCTACGATATAGGTGAGACAGGAATACCTAACGGAAACAAATGTTGCACTAAACAAAAGGCCCTTGAGTTAGGGTGTAAAATCAGTGCCAATACTGATTTTGCATATATGGATAATGAATTGATACCCTTGTCACGTTTACAGAAACCTGTGGTGGATATCAATATTCATTTTACTATTGTAAACTATGGAGAGGTGATAACACCTACAACTGTAAGAATATTAACATACAAAGATTCATCATATACAAAAATAATTCATGATACAGGTGTAACTACTGGTGAAAATAATGAAACATTTAATGGATATGATTCACGAAGTATCAGTTCACAAATACATTATACAAATGACATTACATATTTACGTGTTGCATCAATAGACTTTGGAACACCATCACAATATGTTGAAAATGCACATTGTTCAGTAAATGTTTTTAGAGAAACATTTGAAATTGAATATAATACAGAACTAAAGTTTGCTAATAATACAATCATTTCACAAACTGATGATAGTATATATTCAACGCAGATACCACTCGCATTAGTAGATAAAGACTATTTCTATTTGATTGAAATATATTAAAGTCAAAGTTAAATAACATCTATGATACATATTCTATCAATTCAAATCCGATAAAATATGAAACGTTACTCACTTACTGAATCCGTAGAACTTCACCCCATATCCTCATGTACTTCCGACAAGATAGGAAACTCTGAACTCTGTGACATTCTAAGAGAATACTATGGTTACAATGAGATTTCCTATACTGCGGACTATGACAACGGGATATGGGGTGAAGTCATGTTGTATCTTGAAAGGGATTGCAAACTGATTAAAGAAATAGAATTGGTGTCGGGGATTGTGACTATCTACGAAACGAATATGGTGAATGAGTTTCTTGTGAAGTTTGAATGGGAGAGTAAAGGAAAGAACTTCTTGTTTTGGAAAAAGGAAAGTACCAACGATTTTGCAACAGGACAGTAGGCTGCACTACTGAAAAGTGCAAACCCTAATTAAAGCGCATCTGTTGGATGCGCTTTTTGTGACTGGATAAACCAGTAATTATACAAAACCGTTGGTACAATAAAGTATATAGTTGCGATAAAATATATACCAGGGACATTCATTCAAAATGCTCATTTATCAAAACAATCTGCAGTCCACTTATCTGATTCTATCAAGCGAACGTACCAAAGCCTCATCCTTGCGTATTGCGTGTATCGCAAGATAATTGAGGATAAGTGCTATAATCGGATTGCACGCTGCCACAGCTGGCACAAATGACAAATCTTCTGCACCTGCAAGCTGCATCTTGCTGTAGAACACATACGCAAAAACAGCATATACCAAGATATAACCTACAAGGAATATTGAACTGAAAATCACTATCCTTAACTGGCGCAACCTTTTTCGGAACAGCATGATGGCAAAAAGATTTAGAAGCGCAGACATTATCAGCAATACAGACAGTGCCCACGGTCCTGCACTCGATGCTGCGGAAAAGTTTTCAGCAGGTGTAAAGGTAAAGTTGCTGAATCCAGCAACCTGCGCACCTTCAGACATAAAACGTCCTACTTCACTGCACAAACAAATCACGCATACGGCGCATGCCACAAACATATATACGGTTTGGATTCTCTGAATCATACGTCAAACCCTTATTTACTGATTACTGAAGTTTGTCCGATGCCTCCTTGGCTGGATTACGATAGTATATCTTATCTTCCAAAAATTCCTGTGTTGCAATGAGCACCGGTTTTGGCAGACGCTCGTAGTAGCGAGAAATCTGAATCTGCTCGTCATTTTCGAAAACCTCCTCCAGGTTGTCGTTTGATGTGCCGAATTCCTGAAGTTTCTTTGAAAGTTCCTCTTTCATGCTCACGCTGATCTGATTAGCGCGTTTACCTATGATAGCGACACTTTCATAAACATTGTTGGTACCCTTGCAGAAATCCATAAGATTTCTTGTCACGGTGTTCACCGGTGCATTAGTTTTCTTAAAATCCATGATATCTTTTTGTTTACGTGTTTTCTTATATTTATATCTTATGACAGCTGGTCAGTCAATTCAATCCTTAACCTTCGAACTACAGTCTGCATATATCTTTTCTGCTTCCTTCATATACTTGCTTTCAGGAAACTCGTTCTTGAAACCGAAATACTCATCGATTGTCTCTCTATATCGGTCAGCACTCTTTTCATCCACACTATGAACTGCAAGCTCATAACGAGAACGGAGAATCATAATGAACAAGTCCTCTCGCAGATTTGTGTAAGGATATGTTTTCAAAGCGTTCTCTGCCGTAATAATACATGCTTCATAATTGCTTCCGCCATTGAAACAGTTGCCGACATAGCTTCCGAGATTGTAATACAACTTGGCAGCCTCATACTCCTTCTGAACAAGTCGGTCCTGAAGCTGGAAAATCATATCGTTGACTTCCTCACGCCTTTCCGAATATGGATAGAATTCCAAAAACTCCTGAAGCTGGTTTATGGCCGTATATGTTGCAGTCTGGTCAAGACGAGGGTCTGGAGATTCATAATATGAAGCCTTTCCGCTGTAAAAACGCGCCATTTCTGTATAATCGCCTTTAGGATAAGTCTTGTAGTAGGTATTGAAATACTGAGCGGCCGTTTCAAAGTCATTGCTGTAGTAGTGGCACATGCCAAGCATGAACAGACATTCCTGGGCATTTGGAGTACCCTTGAGGACCATTACCAAATCGCCCAGCAAGGTCGAAGCCTTCTGGTACTCACCTTCAGCAAAGTAAGATTTTCCAGCCTCATAACGGTATTCATAATCCGTACTTTTCAGCACATTGTTGAAATCCGAGCAGGACGTCAATAATGCTACAGCCAGAAGCAAATATGCAAATTTTATTTTCATAAGTTCAAAATATGGTGCAAATTTATATATTTCCATCGAAACAGACAACAAGAAAGTTCGCTTACAAGCCCGACAAAAGTATAAAAACAGTTTAGAATTAGTTCAAGATAGCAAAAAAGATGTAATTTCGCACTCCGCTTGCGTACAGACGTTCATCTGTGCAGACTCACAAAAGTGTCACATAAAACAAATTCAGAAGGAGGACAAACACATGCCATTCGAACTGACATCTGAATACAAACCAACCGGCGACCAACCGGAAGCAATCGAACAGCTCACCCGAGGCGTACAGGAAGGCCTGCCAGCTCAGGTACTGCTCGGAGTTACAGGTTCCGGAAAAACTTTCACCATCGCCAATGTAATAAACAACATCAACAAGCCTACTCTTATTCTAAGCCACAACAAGACCCTTGCCCATCAGCTCTATACAGAAATGTTGGGGTTCTTCCCGCACAATGCTGTGGAGTACTATGTCAGCTACTATGACTACTATCAGCCTGAAGCATACATACCTTCCACCGACACTTACATTGAAAAGGATCTTGCCATAAACGAAGAAGTCGACAGGTTGAGACTCGCCGCCACGTCTGCACTGCTGTCAGGACGAAGCGACGTCATTGTTGTTTCCTCCGTATCGTGCATTTACGGTATGGGCAGCCCAGCCAATTTCAGCGAAAACATAATAGAAATAAAGCGCGGACAGCTCATCGACCGCAATGTATTCCTGCGCAAGCTTATAGACAGCTTATACGTACGCAACGACATAGAATTCAGCAGAGGGCATTTCCGTGTTCGAGGCGACACTGTCGATGTCTATCTTTCATACGACGACAAAGCAGTCAGAGTGACATTCTGGGACGACGAAATCGACGGAATAGAAGAAATAGATACAGTAAGCGGAGCACGCCTGTCGGAGTTCGACGAATACAAGATTTATCCGGCAAACCTTTTCATGACAACCAAAGAGCGTACACAGGAGGCAATACACCAGATTGAGGACGATCTGGCAGAACGTCTGAAGTTCTACGAAGAAATAGGCGACAGACAGAAAGCAGAACTTCTCAATACCCGTGTCACGAACGATTTGGAAATGATACGCGAGCTTGGTCACTGCTCAGGCATAGAAAACTACTCGCGCTATTTCGATGGACGCAAGCCCGGCGAACGCCCCTACTGCCTGCTGGATTTCTTCCCTGATGATTTTCTGCTGGTGATAGACGAAAGCCACGAATCGATACCGCAAATCAGAGCAATGTACGGAGGCGACAGAAAGCGAAAGACAACACTTGTCGAATACGGTTATCGCCTGCCTGCAGCACTTGACAACCGTCCATTGCGCTTCGACGAGTTCGAATCCATGACAAAACAGACAATATACATCAGTGCAACACCAGCAGAATACGAGCTGCAGAAGTCAGAAGGAGTGATTGTTGAGCAGATTATCCGCCCTACAGGACTTCTCGACCCAATAATCGAGGTTCGTCCAAGCGAAAACCAGATAGATGACCTCATGGAGGAAATACAGAAGCGCATCGAATTCAACGAACGTACACTCGTCACTACACTTACGAAGAGAATGGCCGAGGAATTGTCGGAATATCTTCTGAACAACGGAGTGAAGTGCAGCTACATACACAGCGACATCGACACTTTCGAACGTGTGGAAATACTTGACGACCTGCGTGCCGGCAACTACGATGTTGTGGTCGGCGTCAACCTTCTGCGTGAAGGACTCGACTTGCCGGAAGTATCGCTCGTTGCCATACTGGACGCCGACAAGGAAGGATTCCTGCGAAGCCACCGTGCACTAACGCAGACCGTAGGACGTGCAGCCCGAAATGTAAACGGTATGGCTATACTCTATGCTGACAAAATCACCGAAAGCATGCGTCTTACAATAGATGAAACAAATCGCAGACGCGAGATACAGATGAGATACAACAAGGAGCACGGAATCACTCCTAAACAGATACACAAAGCACAAAAAGCTCTCAAAGAAGGTAAACGCGTAGACTACATTAAGGATGCATACATAGACAGCGAACCTGCCAAGGCTGCTGAAGATCCTATAATCTACGGCATGGACAACGAGCATCTCGAAAAGACAATAGAAAACACAAGACGCCTCATGCAGCAGGCGGCCAAGAAGCTCGACTTCATGCTGGCAGCGCAGTATCGCGACGAAATGCTGAAATTACAGGAACTGGCAGAAAGCAGGAAAAAGGAAATGCAGAATTCAAAGAAAAAATGAGCGCTCAGAAAGAACAGCACGAGGGCTCAGAAAATAAATTCCGGGCGCTTGGGATTATATTCCCGAGCGCCCGGAATTTTTATGTTGGAAGCTCAAAGCTGAATTTCAATCGGCAAACCCACACTATGAAAGCACTAAAGTCGTCATGTTGCAGATGCAACATAACTTATTATGTATGTTCACATTAAGCACACCAGCAAATGTATTGCTATAAGATCATTTGCTAGTTCACAGTGTAAACACGATGCATAAGAAGGAAAAATCTAGTTATGCATCATTGTCCAAAAACAGCCAGCTATACACGATTGAATTTCTTACCGCACTTTCTGCACTTGTAATTAACTATAAAAAGTTTAGCAATAAACAACAATACTATTCCTGCAAAAAACATGACCCAAGCCATAATGTTTGCAACAAGAGTACTTGTACCGAATTCTGAAGGCAGTTCCATATACAATATAGGAAAAAGAATTAGAAAAATGCTCAGCACACTGATAATTGTTCCATAATCACGACGGTGAACAATCGGAACAACATCCTCACTACCGCATTTTGGACAAAAAGGCATACACTTTCTTCGCTCACTCAATACCGGCTCAATTATTCTGCAGGCCTTCTCATAATCGTCAGCATATACAAATACGGCAATGCCCAAAACAGCACCGTATGCACCTGGATAAGGATCATCTCGCTCGTCATGTCTGCGAGAAACTATACCGGACGCGTTCAGAAGATCTTCAATTTCATCTGCAAAGATTGAATTATCACATTTCAGAAGCAGTTTTACCTTACGATACGAGCAATCAATATTTTCAGGAGAAACGTGTGCTATTTCTTGTTCTGAGTTTTTTACAGAATCATTTGAAAATAATCCCTGTTCACTTGAATCAAAGCTGTTGTTTTTCATAAATACATATTTTATAAAAAGCTTTTCTGACAATTATATACGTCAGCTATCAGCAAATATATACCATTTTACGTAAACACAAATTACAAACGCAATCAATATTAATCATACTTCGACATATTCCTGCTTTCATTGCGCAACAGCTTGATTGATTACTGAAAAAAATCCAAGAAACAACGAAGCATAAAATTAAATTGAACGTTAACAGCCTGTATGTCATACGATACAGAAATATTTTCAGCTAATCAAGCACGTCACGTATTTCAGTTGGGCTTTAAATCATAAATACAAACACAACATCTGATATTGAATAACATTTTATTTCCAATATTCAGATCATAATAGTAATTTTGCAGCCTAAATCAAAAAGGCAGTTGCATTATAACAGAATGCATGCCTGAATAAACTATATCATCATGAGCATCATCAGATTCATCAGAAACTGGACGTTGCCTATAGCCATGCTGACAGGCATAATAGGCTACTTTGTGTACGTCAACATTCATGCGCTCGACGGAACTCATACAGCCGTGGCACATGCCATAGAAATCATTCAACCGACGTTGATATTCCTCATGCTCTTCGTATCGTTCTGCAAGATAAGCCCGCGTCAGCTTCGCCCTCACAAATGGCATCTGAAACTGCTGGCAGTGCAAGTGATAAGCTTCTCCGCCATCGGCCTGTTTCTGGCACTTACTCCAGACTTCAAATGGAAGATTCTCGCCGAAAGTGCTATGATATGTCTTATATGCCCTACAGCGACTGCTGCAGCTGTAGTAACAGGCAAACTCGGCGGAAACGCAAACTCTGTAGTGAGCTACACCTGTCTGATCAATCTAGCAGCCGCTGTTGTTATTCCGGCAATTGTACCGATGATGCACGAAAGCGCCGATCCGAATCTCGATTTCGGCAAATCCTTCACTCTCATCATTGGAAAGGTATTCCCGATACTCATATTGCCACTTTTCTCCGCATGGGTATTCCGCTATCTCTTGCCGAAATTGCACAAGAAAATTGTTTCATGTTCTGGACTTGCATTCTATCTGTGGGCAGTAGCACTGACATTGGCCATAGCCGTCACAATGAAGGCAATGATGCATCACACAGAATCTGTAGCCGACATCATCGGAATCGGAATAATATCGCTCATCTGTTGTGTCGGACAATTTGCTCTTGGACGATACTTCGGAAGGCACAACAATGAGATGATAAGCAGTGCACAGGGTCTGGGACAAAAAAATACGGTGTTTGCAATCTGGATGGGATACACATTCCTCAACCCTCTCACAGCCATGGCCGGAGGTTTCTATTCGGTTTGGCACAATGTTATAAACTCATACCAGCTGTATGAAGCACGCAAGAGGGATGAAGTCAAAAAACAATAAATTATAAATACAGCAATTTCAAAAAAGAACATATTTATGGCAGAAGAATTACATAAAATATCAGGTGGCAACAAAGTTGAGATGTACGAGAGCCTTTTACCACAAATAGAATCTATAATAGAAGACGAAAACGACAAGACCGCAAACATGGCAAACATTACTGCGGCCATTGCCGAAATGTTCGGATTCTGGTGGACAGGATTCTATAGAGTTGACGGTGAGGAACTCGTGTTGGGACCATTTCAGGGTACACTGGCATGTACACGCATAGGCTACGGACGCGGTGTGTGCGGCACAGCCTGGAAGGAAGAAAAAACAATTGTTGTGGAGGACGTAGAAAAATTCCCAGGACATATTGCATGCAGCAGTCTGTCGCGCTCAGAAATTGTCGTACCCGTATTCAAGGACAACAAAGTATACGCTGTGCTGGACATTGACAGCAAGGAGCTTGCAACATTCGACGAAACAGACCGGAAGTATCTGGAGAAACTCACAGAAATGGTTTCAGAAAAGATATAATCGGCCTGAGACGTATCGTAGAGGAATATAAAGAGAAAAACAAAGGCGCCCATGAGTGAGAATGTACTTCATAGGGCGCCTTTGTTATACAAATATTTCTAGTTTCTTCACGGCTTCACATTACTTTTGATTGTGCTCTCGTGCAAATACTTCATGAATTCATCTTTGTAGCCGTTGAAAACGTTTATGTCAACTTCCGGCACAATGCCGTTTACTTTACCGTCAGCACTCAACTGCCAATGAACCAGCTTGATGTCTGGTTTATAGCTTCCATATCGCGCAATCCATACGTTGTAATTGTCGCGCAGTTCAGGAGAAAGAGGAAGATACTTGTTTACAAACATCTGATTTACATACAGAATCGGACGGACTCCTACCCTTTTCTCTACTATCTTCATCCATATCAACACTTCCCTAAACATCTTTACGGCACCGCCGGCACGTTCAATTTCACGGTCGGAAGGTTCCAGATCGAGAACAGGAGGAAGATCGCCACGCGAGAGCCGTGTGTTCTTGATGAAATACGCAGCCTGATCGGCAGCATCAGAAACTGTAGAAAAGAAATGATATGCTCCACAAGGTATTGAAGCTTTTCTTGCAGAACGGTAATCGGTAAGATAATGACGGTTGAGCACTGTTGTACCCTGTGTAGACTTTATATATACGAACGATACAGGATAGTCCACTTCGCCACTGACAAGCCTGCTCTTCAGGCGTCCGAGGCTGGTGATACGCAGGTCCGACCATCGTATCGGATATATGCGTCCTTTATGAATATGCTGATAACGGGAAATATCTATACCATAGATACGGTCGGAATTATGTATCATCTGCTCTCCTTGAAAACGTCCTCGATGCCACACACCAACCTGAAGACGTCCGTCTGCATTGACAGCAAAACCGAAATCTTCGCGCATTCCGTTCTCCCAATGTCCTTCGTAGAATGCTCCTGAAGGATCTGCAAACTTACCGTGACCAGAGGGATCTCCGCAGGAATCAACTTCACCTTCGTACACACCAAACTCATCATAAATACGGCCGTATACTAGTGTATCGTTTTTCCACCATCCTTCAATCCGTCGGCCTAGAGAATCAGTGAAAACACCGCGTCCGTCACGCTTACCGTCTCTCCACATGCCGGTATAAACAGTGTCGCCTTTTGCTATGAGCTGTCCGAGGCCATTTAGCTTTCCTTCCGAAAATATGCCGCGACGACAGGTGTCGGCACAGGTAAACGTACCATAACCGGACATGAGACCTGACTTCCAGAAACCTTCGTAAGCACAAGAATCAGAATCGCCTACCCAACGGCCGAAACCTGAAGGACGTCCATCCTCAGTCTCTCCTGCATAGAATCCGCCATTCCACTCTATGCGTCTCTCGCAACCGCATAGAAACAACAACGCGAAGAATACAGGCACGATCTTCGTACAAACTGAAAAATACCCTTTCCTCATTATATATATTATAAGACAACTATGTAAGTTTCAAGATTTTTTTCTGAACGACATTTTATTTGCATCCGCGACATCCTACTATACTGTCGGAAATCAGGAATCCGGCAAAGAAGCCCGCTGAGGTAAACACCGGAGAAAAATCCGTCATACCGAATTGTGGGAAATCAACACATCCTTGCGAAATAACACGAGCAGATGCCAAAACGGAAGAAAACGGCTCATCAGTGCGAGGCACAGAGTAGTAACCGCTGAGAAAAACAACATCACCGCTGTCAGGAGAAACAATATCAAAAGGAGGCAAAGATATAGATACGGCTCCAGACATGGGTGCATCGACAAGCGTACGCAAACTCATTGAGACTCCATCCGAACTCTCATACGTACACAACTGCGAGGCCAACGAATCTTTCTCATTCATAGATGTGTAGACTCTGAATGTCTGCACAGCTTTAGCAGACGCGTTAGAAGAGTTCTTTATCTTTACCAACTCGGTCCTTATTTCAGTCAATGCTTCCATATACCGGTCATTATCGGCATTGAGCGAAGCAATATTATTGAAACCTTCGTCCTTGACATCATGTCGCTCCAGATAATAGGCAAACTCTTTCTGCTTCTTTTCTAAAAAAACAAATGTATCGTCAATATCAGCAAGAGTACTGTCTACTACAGCATGCAGATTAGAATTTATGCTGTCAGCAGATATGAATATGGAACTATGAAAATCAGGGGCTATGAGTTTTCCGCGTGAACTGGGATAAAACGGATTATCATTGACCCAGACTGCAGTGAACACAGAGGACGTTTCAGCTTCAGACCTGGAAAAAGACAAACCTTGCATAGAAGCGCCGTCTGTATTTGAAAAATATACAGTTCTGCATCCGTCAGCGCTGACACACAAAACATCACTACTTTTCACAAATGCTGTACATCGGCTCATGCTGTCCCTGCTGTATGGACGATAAGCATATACCAAAGATGCAACTGCAAGCAATACAGCCAAAGCAGGAATAATAAATAACGGAGAAAAACGCTTTATATGTTTCATATAACTTGCCCCTCTCTGCATGAGAGAGGAGCTGGAGAGAAATATTTTATATAAGAAGTAAATCTAGAAAAAGAAATAATTTTTCAGATGTTGTTCAAAACATCAGAATGAATAATTAAGACCAAGTGTCAGATACTCCATCATCTGGAAGAATCCAAGCTTCTTGTCATAATAGTCGCGCGAACGGCTGTCGTCAAAACGCCATCTCATATAAAATTGTGAAGAAATATACTGGCTAAACTTGAAATCTATTGTATTTTCAAATTCTGCTTCAACATATTTATATGTGCTGTAATAGTACAACTTGCTTCTCCATGACACATTTTTGACAATTGTCATGTTGTAATTGACCTCCACACGCGAACCGAAATCATTCTGTGCATCCTTATCCGCCATACCGTAGTTGTTATGGACATTCTCATTGTCAACACCTATATATCTGAGCTTGTATGAAAGCGGAAGAAGTGCGACGGAAAGCGACGCTCCATTCTTAAGCGACGGTTTATAGTCCATACCGAGAGAAACATACACATCCAAAGGTGCAAGGAACTGCGAATAACGTTTTTTGTCGTTGCTCTTATATCCAGGCATGAACTGTGTGACAGCTTCAGTAGACAAAGTATAGTACCATGAGGTGAGCGCTTTAACTCCAAGTTTTGAAGCCAGCTTCAACATGTCGTTGTTAGTAAGGAAAGTATGGCATGTATCACTGGTGGTTGTTACGAATCCGAGTTTCATTTCCAAACGGTTGTCCCACTGTATATAACGCTGGTCATTGTAATTTGCCTGCAGATTAAGAGAAAACACCATTGTCCCGTTATTGTTTCCTCCCTTATACCAGTTCTTTGTAAAATAGTTCTGAGTAAACTGTAAAGACGAATTTCCTGAAGTCTTCCAGAAATTAGGTCTCATGACATGTATATCTACATCTATATCGCCTGTCAGTTCTGATACATCTTTAAGTTCTGGAACTTTATCAATTATCGTCTTAAGGTCATCCTTTTTCTTTCTCTGATCATCTACCGGAGCCATTTCAATAATAGATTCGTCCTTATACTGGCTGTCACAATGTTTCACCAGCTTAGGATTATAAGTATACACATTGACAAGCGCACGATCAATCGTACGATTGAGCTCGTCACGATAGAGCATTCCGCCCGACATAAGACTGTCTGAATTTTCCTTTGGTGCATTCGCAGGACGCCAATCAATAGAAAGCACATGTGCAGTTGCGTTGCTGAAATATGTAGAAGGACCCAGAATCCTATAATAATAAGGATTCAAATCTGAGGAATCATTTTTCAACTTCTCTGCTATAAATCGAAGAGAATCTGTGTAATTCTTGACCACAGCGCTATATGTACCACCACGTCTCGCACGCACACCTTGTATCTGCGCATACGTAGACATAAGGAAAGCCAAAGAAAGAAGTACAAAACAAAATATTCTTCTCATTTGAAAATCTTTTTCGGCAAAAATACACCATATATGCCAAAAATGAAAATTAGCTTGCCTGCAAATGCTCCTTTATGCTGATTTTATACAATTTACGTGTGAAATATTTTCTGAAATGACAATAAAAAGCTATATTTGCAACTCGAATTGCAAATCAAAAAATAAACAACAAAACAAACTAAAAAACAATGACAAAAGCAGATATCGTAAGGGAAATAGCTGATAAGACAGGCATTGACAAAGCAAATGTCCTCGCGACAGTTGAAGCCTTTATGGAAATCGTAAAAACTTCCCTGGCAAACGACGAGAATGTGTATCTGAGAGGTTTCGGCAGCTTCATCGTCAAGAAAAGAGCACAGAAGACTGCACGCAACATTTCAAAGAATACTACACTCATCATACCTGAGCACAACATTCCTTCTTTCAAGCCAGCCAAGACTTTCGGCAACGCTCTGAAGAAATAATGATAAAAGGTAATTTCCGAATCATAAATTTATAAACAACTTTAAAAACATTGAACTATGCCAAACGGTAAGAAAAAGAAGAGACACAAGATCTCCACACACAAGCGTAAGAAAAGATTGAGAAAGAATCGTCATAAGAGCAAGTAAGCAAGAAGCGCTTGCTCTCATTCTCTCGTCTTTCTCGACGAAGAAATGAAGAACAAACTTTTAGAGCCTACCTTCAGTAAGCTTTATGGTTTGTTCTTTTTTTTTAAAATTATGGGATTTTATAACGTGGAAAAATGACAAGCGAACTAATCATTGACGCACAACCGAAAGAGGTTACCATTGCACTGCTGGAAGACCAGAAACTAGTGGAATTCCAGAAAGAAGGGCAAGACTCTAAATTTTCCGTGGGAAACATGTATGCAGGAAAGGTAAAGAAAATCATGCCCGGACTGAATGCATGCTTTGTCGACGTCGGACACGAACGCGAAGCATTTCTTCACTACCAAGACTTAGGCACACAGTTCCTGTCACTTGAAAAATATATCAAGCAGGTTGTAAGCGACAGGAAAAAGCTGGCACAGATGTCTAAACTCAACAGACAACCGGATCTGCCCAAAGAAGGAAGCATACAAAACCTTCTTGAAGTAGGACAAGAAATACTGGTTCAGATAACAAAAGAACCAATTTCTACAAAAGGTCCAAGGCTGACCTGTGAACTGTCTCTTGCAGGAAGATATCTGGTTCTTGTTCCATTCAACGACAAGGTGTCGGTTTCTTCCAAAATCAAATCTGCCGAAGAACGCGCAAGGTTGAAACAGCTCATACAAAGCATAAAACCGCAAAACTTCGGAGTGATTGTCAGAACTGTAGCCGAAGGAAAACGCGTAGCAGAACTTGACAACGAACTGCGCATACTCCTCTGCAATTGGGATGACTGCATTGCACGTGTACAGAAATCCACAACACTGCCTATACTGGCTCATGAGGAGACAGGACGCACCGTGTCCATGCTCAGAGACCTTTTCAACCCTTCATACGAAAATATATATGTGAACGATGAAAAGGTATTCAAAGAGGTCAAGAACTACGTGTCACTTATTGCACCTGAAAGAGCACAGATAGTAAAACTGTACAAAGGAACACTGCCGATATTCGACAATTTCTCTGTAACTAAACAGATCAAGTCTGGATTCGGCAAGACAGTATCATACAAAAAAGGCGCATATCTAATAATAGAACACACGGAAGCCCTGCATGTTGTCGACGTGAACAGCGGCAACCGCTACCGCGGGGTTGACGGTCAGGAAGCCAATGCGTTTGAAGTCAACATGGGCGCAGCAGAGGAACTTGCACGCCAGCTCAGACTCAGAGACATGGGAGGCATAATAGTCGTGGATTTCATAGACATGGAAACCGCCGAACACCGCCAAAAACTCTACGAATACATGAACGAACTTATGAGAAACGACAGGGCAAAACACAATATTCTGCCACTCAGCAAGTTCGGCTTGATGCAAATTACAAGACAAAGAGTAAGACCGGCCATCGACGTACATGTTGAAGAAACATGCCCTACATGCTTCGGCAAAGGAACAATCAAATCATCTTACCTGTTCACAGATGTGCTCGAAAGCAAAATCGACTATCTCACAAACAATCTTGGTACGAAGAAATTCAAGCTCTACGTCCATCCATACGTTGCCGCATACCTTAATCAGGGCATACTGTCCATCTATCGCAGATGGCAACTCAAGTATGGCCTAGGCATAAAGGTCATACCGAGCCAGCAGCTCGGATTCCTCCAATACCGAATTATCGACAATAGAGGAAACGAAATAAATATGACCGAAGAGATGGAAATAAAATGAACAACAAAAACTAACATGAGGGAAAGACAAAGGATGTCTACACGTGCTTATTTAAACATCTATATGTCTTTCCCTCTTTTTTATTTCAAGCAAAAACAACATTAAACTGTTTTATGCTGTAAGTTATAAAACATATAAAGTACAAACGGAACATATATCTGCTAATCATTGTTCAGGACAAATGCCAAAGGCATAAGATCTAAAGCACTGGAACAAATATATGTACATTCACTTCCCCACATAATAATTTCAATCGGTGTTCCTTGGCGACGCTCTGATTCCAACAAAACTTGTCGACATGCTCCACATGGCGTGACCGGCATAGAAACAACCTTGCCATCAGTACCTCTTGCCGCTATACACAATTTCAAAACTTTCTTGTCTGGCCAACGGGACAAAGCATGGAACATTGCAACACGTTCTGCACATAAACCGGAAGGATATGCACAATTCTCAATGTTGCTTCCTTCAATAATGGTTCCATCATCAAGCATAGCAGCAGCTCCAACACTAAAACCGGAATATGGTGAATAGGCTCTTTCGGATGCCGACAAAGCAATATTGCCCAAATTTCTGTCCTCATCAGACAACTCATCAGGATATGCAGACAGCACATTCACTTCAATTTTTAAATTGTCCATAAACAAAACTCCTTTATGAATATTATATCTATAATACAAGCGTTGCTTTTCAAACAAAACACTTGTAAAACGCATTTTTCAAGATGCAACAATAATATATTTATTGCATTAACAATCCAAAGATAAAATTTTCTGCATATACCACACAGTTTTTCATTAAATTTGCACATAAGTATTGTTGTATATAAGATATATGAGAGGCAATGCTTGCATGTATAATGAAACGTAAATTACGAACTTTTAGTCAAAAGAACATGTGCATATTAAAAAAGAAACAATTATTGAGTGTTGTAAGGCGCTCTATGGCGACAATTGCTATCGCGGCCATGACTTCAATAGGTGTCTCAGCCCAAACTAATTCGCTTTACAGTCAATATATAGACCAATACAAAGATCTTGCCGTACAGCAAATGAAAACTTACGGCATACCTGCAAGTATAACACTTGCACAGGCCATTTTGGAAAGTGGAGCAGGAACAGGAGAACTTGCACGAAAATCAAATAACCATTTCGGTATAAAATGCGGTTCATCCTGGAACGGACGTACAACACGCCACAACGATGATTCACCGCGCGAATGCTTCAGAGTATACTCCAGCGTTGCTGATTCATATGAAGATCATTCACGCTTTCTTCTGCGTCAGCGCTACAGCAGACTTTTTTCACTTGACCGTTATGATTACAAAGCATGGGCACGAGGGCTTAAAGCGTGTGGCTATGCAACAAATCCAGCTTATGCCGATCGCCTGATATCTCTCATTGAAAGGTATCAGCTATACAAATATGACCGCCCAGAGCAGTATAGACAAATTGAAGATTCTACTCCGGCAGTCATAATACATCAGTTGATTGAAAACAACGGTATACTCTGCGTAATAGCACAAAAAGGTGACACTTGGCAGTCATTAAGCCGCGATTTGGACATTTCACTTAAGAAACTGCTCAGTAGAAATGAAGCTCCTTCAGTATCAATGCCTATAACACCAGGAACATTCATTTACCTTGAAAAAAAGAAAAGTTCTGCTGCTAAAATCTACAAGGATAAGCTGCACAACGTAAGAGCAGGGGAATCAATGTATTCAATATCTCAACTTTATGGAATTCGACTTAAAAAATTATATCGCCTAAACGACATGGAGCCGTCACAGCCTTTACGCGCAGGTATGCTTCTGAAGGTAAGATAATAGCCACAAAAAGAGACCTCAAATACAAAAACAAAGTAAAAGGAGTTATGTTAAAACCTAAAACATAACTCCTTTTGCTTATATTACATATCCATATCAAACAATGAAAACATAAGCGGATGCAGAATAAACCATAAATATATTGATCAAAGAGATTGCAAATAATCTATTGCGATTTTCATACAAGCGTCTTTCTTATCTTCAAAATAGGATTCATAGCTTTCAGAGACTTCAATATCAGGCTTGATACCAATACCGACAAATTCTGTACCATCTGGCATTGCATCATGTTTGGAACAGATATTTGCATAACTATGACCAGGTATAAGCTCCACACGAACTCCATTGCCAGTACTGCCTCCTGTAGGAGACCCTATCAGTTTTCCACGCTTCATGCCGATAAATACGGAACAGAAATCTTCGGCTGAAGAGAATGTTCCTCGATTAACCAAGACAACAACAGGTCGCAAATAAGCTTCTGCACCATTTATCGGCGACATATATCCAGATGGAGATTCATACCACGGCTGTCTCCTTGACCATGATGCATAAGCAGGAATATACATAGGGCTGCGCCATTTGTCTGTCCGAATTGAATCTTTCGAAAGATGACGCAAAATATAATCTGCATATCCAGAATTTCCACCGTTATTGTTTCGAACATCTATTATAAGAGCAGAAGATTTCAATATCTGAGGATAAAGTTGATCGAATTTCTGTTTAAAATTAGAGTCCATGAAACTACTAATTCTCAGGTATCCAATTCCTTTATCAAGTTTCTTGAAGCTTAGCGTTGGCTGTTTAGTCGACAGATCACGTTTTGCACTTCCCCCAATATATGTAATAAACAGCGTGTCCTTGTCGGATGCAAACGTCAGTTCAAATTTGTCCTGCGCCTTACCGCTAAGCAAGCCATAACTTTCGTAAATCTGGTGTAATGTCAACTGAGGTGTAGATGACGATACATACGGACGTACATTTAATTCACCATAGTCCCAAGCACTTTCTCCATTTATGCTGACAAGCTCCATTCCTCTACGCAAACCTTGTTTGCTTAACACACTACTTTCAACATTGTCTACATAGATACGTTTACCGATCAACACAGTAGAAAAAGGGGCTGAAAAGGAACGAGGATCTGCGCCATAAATATACGTGTGGCCATCATTAAGTTGAGCTGCCATTCTTTGCATAATCAAGAAACACTCGTCACGGTCCTTAGCCTGCATAATTGCTGGAATAGAAGCCACGTACAAGCTGTCCCAATTAACATGTACACGATCCATAAATACAAAATTCCTTTTAACTCCACTCCAAAGTCGCGACAGACCGAACAGACGTAGATCTGTTTCGCTCGCCATTTCAAAAGGATCATGCGTTGTAGCATCCACAAAATCTACATGTGTCCAATTTGCAGGTATACAGATTTCACCTTCAGTCCGAGCTTTTAAAAAATAAAGATTTCCCGATTTGACATCATAACTATAAAGGTAGGCCGTATACGTATCTTCTATATAAGTAGCACCACTCTGACTTCTCAAATTTACATACTGTAAATTGCTTATTGTTTCAAAATCTTTATGGATTTTATCAACATCTTTTTGAGATACAGAAGTAAGCGTCAACCTGCACCCTGTAGTCCATCCTTTACCCTTTCCTCGTTGCCATGCGAAACCTCCAGTTTTCCTGAAGTCATCTCCAGTATATTTGACAGAATCCAATGTAACCTCCTGCCGTTCCTTAAGTTGGTCATAAATTCTGTCCAAGATTTCTTGTGGCGTTGCTGATTGCGCCATAACACCATCTACACATGTCAACACCAGACATAACGATAAAAGAATGCTTTTCATAATAGTTATCAGATTTAAAATGTCAATTATTAATCTATCTAATGTAATTATATGTCCTAAACAAAAGTATATAAAATTCAGAAAAACAAAAAATCCTCAACTAAATATGTAACTCAGTACAATACATTTTACAAAAGGTAATGCAACAGAAAAGACTTCGAGTTCAAAATAAAAAGGCTGTATCGACTTTACGACACAGCCCATAGAATTTATTCAAAAAATATACAACTTAATACAGCTATCATCTGCCTATCATGGCATCACTTTCCTTTTCGTTCTTTTCGTCTACTACAAATGACGTATATAGATAAACAAAAGGCATTTTTTCCAACCATAAGAGCATCAATGACATGAACGACGAAAGAAACAAAATTACAGATGCCCATATTCCAAAATT
>OOCM01000321.1_pt1 | contig 49493 bp, 44 predicted proteins | sample 1671111 | NCBI WGS metagenome assembly OOCM01 (sample SAMN06348123, study PRJEB24527) | human gut metagenome | biome: human gut; feature: ankylosing spondylitis patient; material: feces | host: Homo sapiens | place: China | collected 2015-10 | reverse complement strand
GGACGATATTGTGATTTAAATTTCAAGTCCGTTTTTGATATTCCTAAAAAACTATCATTAATTTTTCTCGTATACCTTGACGAAAATTTTCTATTTCAATATGCTTAAATAAAGTTTTCGAGTCTGTCTCTGCTAAAGCACCGTCCACGCAGACAGACCTGGGCTTTTACGGCTCACAGGGTAAGGCGGGAAACGGCCTTGCCTCCTCAATGCTCCGGCATGGAAAGAAAACGAAAGTGAACGCATGAGATGCGTACTGCCGCCCCTGTGGCTGCAATGCCATTTCATGATCATGAAGTGTCTCTTTTCATCGGCGAGCGTGCATATGTCCAAAATTTCCATGTCCACCATTCCCGTTGCCCAGGCCGTAGGCACGGTTCTCTGTCACGATATCACCCGCATCGAGCCGGGCGTTCAGAAAGGTCCGGTGTTCCGCAAAGGACACGTCGTTCGGGAAGAAGACATTCCCGTTCTCCTCAGCGTGGGCAAGGAAAATCTTTACGTCTACGAGCCGCAGCCCGGCCAGCTCCATGAAAACGACGCCGCCGTACGCATCGCCCGCGCCGTGACCGGACAAAACATCAAATTTTCCGACATCAAGGAAGGCCGCATCAACTTTCTTGCCGCAACGCACGGCCTTCTGCGCGTGGACGTGTCCGCCCTTGCCAGAGTGAACGCCTGCGACGAAATCGCCCTCGCCACGCTGCACACCATGCAGGAAGTGCGCGAAGGTCAGCCCGTGGGCGGCACGCGCATCATTCCCCTGCTCATTGAAGAAGAAAAAATTTCACGGCTGGAAAACACCGTCGATAGCCCCGTCATCGAGGTTCTGCCCTTCCGCCCCTTCCGTGTGGGCGTGGTCACCACGGGTAATGAGGTTTATTCCGGACGCATCAAGGACGCCTTCGGTCCCGTGATCCGCCAGAAATTCGAAAGCCTCGGAAGCTCCATCCTCGGACAGACCTTCTCCGACGACTCCATCGAGATGACCGTTCAGCGCATACGCGACTTCCTCGCGCAGGGCGCCGACATGGTGGTCTGCACCGGCGGCATGTCCGTAGATCCCGACGACCGCACGCCTGCCGCCATCCGCGCCGCGGGCGGCAAGGTGGTCACCTACGGCGCTCCCACCTTCCCGGGAGCCATGTTCCTTCTGGCCCACATCGACAATATTCCGGTACTGGGACTTCCCGGCTGCGTCATGTACCACAGAGCGAGCATCTTCGATCTTGTGGTGCCGCGCATTCTGGCCGGTATTCCCGTCACCCGGGAAGACATTGCGGCCCTCGGCCACGGAGGCTTCTGCGCCGGCTGCGGCGAATGCCGCTACCCGAACTGCGCCTTCGGTAAAAACTGATCTTCCCGAATCGGCCCGAATTCGGGCGTTCCGCTCACGCGGCCGCCCTTCCTCTGGATTCCTCTTACAAGGAGCTGCCCATGTTCATGAAAACCCTTCTTGTCAACGGCATCCGTCGTCAGGTGATTGTCAATGCGGAAGACTCGCTTGCCAACGTCCTGCGCGACCAGCTGCAGCTTACCAGCGTGAAACTCGGCTGCGAAAAGGGCCATTGCGGCGCCTGCAGCGTCATTCTCAACGGCAAGCTGACCCGCACCTGCGTGCTGAAGATGAAACGCGTTCCCGATGATGCCACCATCATCACGCTGGAAGGCATCGGTACGGCCGATCATCTCCATCCGCTGCAGGAAGCGTGGATCTTCCACGGGGCAGCCCAGTGCGGCTTCTGTACTCCCGGCTTCATCATCGCGGCCTACGCTCTCCTGCAGGAAAATCCTGCTCCCACCAGAGACGAAGTGCGTGAATGGTTCCAGAAGAACCGCAACGTCTGCCGCTGCACCGGCTACATTCCGATCATCAACGCCGTCATGGATGCCGCCGCCGTCATGCGCGGCGAAAAGGACATCGAGGAAATCCGCTACAAGGAACCTGCCGAAGGTCATCATCTCGGCTCCACCAAGCCTCGTCCGAGCGCCGTGGCCAAGGTGACCGGCACCGCCGAATTCGGCGCCGACGCCACCGTCCACATGCCTGCGAACACCCTGCATCTGGCTCTGGCTCAGGCCAAGGTTTCCCATGCCAACATCAAGGGCATCGACACCTCCGAAGCCGAAAAGATGCCCGGCGTGTTCCGCGTGCTCACCCACAAGGACGTCAAGGGCAAGAACCGCATCACCGGTCTCATCACCTTCCCCGACAACAAGGGCGACGGCTGGGATCGTCCCATCCTCAACGATACCAAGGTGTTCCAGTACGGTGACGCGCTGGCCATCGTATGCGCCGACACCGAATGCCATGCCCGTGCGGCCGCCGAAAAGGTGAAGTTCGATCTCGAGCTTCTGCCCGAATACATGGATGCTCCCTCGGCCATGGCTCCCGACGCCATCGAGATCCATCCCGGCACCCCGAACATCTACTACGAACCCCATATCGAAAAGGGTGAGGACACCGCGCCCTTCTTTGCCGATCCCGAAAACGTCGTGGTGGAAGACAGCTTCTACACCCAGCGTCAGCCTCACCTCAACATCGAACCCGACGTCGGCTACGGCTACATCAACGACAACGGACAGGTGGTCATCCACTCCAAGTCCATCGGCCTGCATCTGCACGCTCTCATGATCGCTCCCGGTCTCGGTCTGGAATTCCCCAAGGATCTCGTCATGGTGCAGAACACCACCGGCGGCACCTTCGGCTACAAGTTCAGCCCCACCATGGAAGCCCTCATCGGCGTGGCCGTGCTGGCCACCGGCCGTCCCTGCCACCTGCGCTACAACTACCAGCAGCAACAGCAGTACACCGGCAAGCGTTCGCCTTTCTGGACCAAGGTGCGCATGGCCGCCAACAAGAAGACCGGCAAGATCGTGGCCATGGAGACCGACTGGACCTGCGACCACGGCCCGTACTCCGAATTCGGCGACCTGCTGACCCTGCGCGGCGCCCAGTTCATCGGCGCCGGTTACGGCATCCCCAACATCCGTGGTGACGGCCGCACCGTGGCCACCAACCACGCCTGGGGCGCGGCCTTCCGCGGTTACGGCGGTCCCGAAGCGGAATTCCCCTCCGAAGTGCTCATGGACGAGCTGGCGGAAAAGCTGGGCATGGATCCCTTCGATCTGCGCCTTGCCAACTGCTATCGCGAAGGCGACACCACGCCCACCGGTCAGAAGCCCGAAGTGCTGAGCCTGCCCGAAATGTTCGACAAGCTGCGCCCGCTCTACGAAGCCGCCAAGAAGCGCGTGAAGGAAGAATCCACGGACGAGGTCAAGCGCGGTGTGGGTCTCGCCCTTGCCGTGTACGGCGCCGGTCTCGACGGCCCCGACTCCTCCGAAGCCTGGGCGGAACTCAACCCCGACGGCACCGTAACCATCGGCTGCTCGTGGGAAGATCACGGTCAGGGCGCGGACTCCGGCGCGCAGTGCACCGCTCATGAAGCCCTGCGTCCGCTGGGCATCAAGGTGGACGACATCCGTCTCGTGCTGAACGACACCAGCAAGACCCCGAACTCCGGTCCCGCCGGTGGTTCCCGCTCTCAGGTGATGACCGGCAACGCCATCCGGGTGGCCTGCGAACAGCTCATCGAAGCCATGCGCAAGCCCGAAGGCGGCTTCTACACCTATGAGGAAATGAAGGCCGAAGGTCGCGACGTGCATCAGGACGGCAAGTGGACCGCTCCCGTGCAGGGCTGCGGTGAAAACTGCCAAGGCGATCCCTTCGCCTGCTACATGTACGGCCTGTTCATGGCGGAAGTCGCCGTGGAACTCGCCACCGGCAAGACCAAGGTGGAGAAGATGACCATGGTCGCCGACATCGGCACCGTGGTGAACAAGCTCATCACCGACGGCCAGATCTGGGGCGGTCTCGCCCAGGGCATCGGCCTTGCGCTGTCCGAAGACTACGAGGACATCAAGAAACACAGCACCATGCTCGGCGCCGGTATCCCCTATCCCAAGGACATTCCGGACAACATGGAGATCATCTATGTGGAAAGCAAGCGTCCCGACGGTCCGTTCGGCGCTTCCGGCACGGGTGAAATTCCGCTGTGCGGTCCGCATCCGGCCATCATCAACGCCATCTACAATGCCTGCGGCGTCCGCATCACGCATCTGCCCGCCTATCCTGAAAAGGTGCTGGCAGCTCTGAAGGAAAAGGCCGCGAAGTAACCTGATTCAACCGGGGCCGGAAAGTTTCAGAAGCTTCTCCGGCCCCGCCTTTCTGCCCGAATCTCTCCTTCGGGCCGTCTTTTCTTTTTCGAGGTGCCGCCGTGCTGGAACAAAGCCAACTTCATGCCATAGAATCCCATTGCACGCAGGAGTCCGCTCCGCGCTGCCGCACGGCATGTCCGCTGGACATGGATGTGCGGGCCTTTCTTGAATGTCTTGCCGCTGACAAGGGGCGCGATGCCCGCAAGCTTCTGGAACGGCACCTCCCCCTGCCCGGCATCATGACCGCCGTATGCGATCATCCCTGCGAGAACGCCTGCCTCAGACGGGATCTCGGCGGAGGTCTGGCGGTTTCGGCGCTGGAAAAATTCTGCATGAAGAACGTGCCCGTCCAGACCAAGCCGCTCATCCGCCCTCCGAAGGGACAGACGCTCGCCGTGATAGGCGCGGGACTGGCCGGTCTTGTTGCCGCCTTCGATATTTCCCACAAGGGCTTTGCCGTTACCGTTCATCATGAAGGAGAACGGGAGAGCGCCCTGCTCGCCGCCTTTCCCTCGCTGGATCGGGCAGCCCTCACCAAAGAGCTGAATGCTCTGGAAAAATTTCATGTGCGCTTTGTTCAGGCAGCCCTCGATGAAGCGCTTCTGCAGAAGTGCTCGGTCGAGTGTGCCGCCGTCTTCGTGGACGCCTCTTCCTGCGCGTTCGCTCCCAAGAAAGACGACATTGACGCCGCCACCCTGCTCTGGAAGGACAACATCTGCTGCGGCGGATGGCTGAACCGCACCCCCACGGGCGCGACGTATGCTCCATCCTCCGCACAGGCCGGTGAAGGACGCCGGGCCGGCATCACGCTTCAGCGCATCATGACGGGCGTTTCCCTCGTGGCGGCCCGCGAAGGGGAAAACCGGGAAAATCGCCTGCATACGCCGCTGGAAGGCATTGCGCCTCTGGCCCGGGTGATTCCTTCCGGCGAAATCTATACGGCGGAGGAAGCCCGAAAGGAAGCCGACCGCTGCATCCGCTGCTCCTGCATGCAGTGCGTGAAGGAATGCCCCTTCCTGCAGAAATACAAGGAATTTCCCCGCGTTTACGCCCGCAAGCTCTACAACAACGCTTCCGTGGTACGCGGTACCCGCACGGCCAACGTCATCATGAACGGCTGTGCCCTGTGCGGTCAGTGCGAGGTCATCTGTCCCGAACATTTCTCCATGGCAGATCTCTGCCTTCAGGCAAGGCAGGACGCCGTGGAACGAGACGTCATGCCCGTTTCCGCCCATGAATTCGCGCTCGAGGACATGGCTCAGGCCAGCGGTCCGGAAAGCGCCTTTCTTCTGGAAGATCCCGCGCTTGCCGCTCAGGGCGGACACGGCAGAACCATGTTTTTCCCGGGCTGTCAGCTGGCAGCCTCGCGTGGGGATCAGGTGCTTGCCATGTACCGGTATCTCCGGAGCGCCCTGCCGGGCGGCGTATCCCTCATGAGTTCCTGCTGCGGCATTCCCGCGCACTGGGCCGGAAGAGAAGAACTTTTCCTCGAACATGCGCAGGAGCTGAAAAAGCAGTGGGAAGCGTGCGGAAAGCCGGAAATACTGGCGGCCTGTTCTTCCTGCATGGGCGCCCTGCGCATGGCGCTGCCGGAAGCTGAGATTTCCCCGCTGTGGGCCAGGTTTGATGAACTCATGCCCGAGCCCTTTGCCGCTGCGGCTCCGCAGGCCATGAACGTACAGGACCCCTGCGGCGCACGCCACGACGACGTCTGGCAGAAGGCGGTTCGTTCGCTGGCCGCCAAGGCCGGCATTCGGGTGGAGGAAGCAAAACGCACCGGCAGCGAAAGCGCCTGCTGCGGTTACGGCGGTCTTGTGTGGAACGCCCAGCCCGACGTGGCCGACGCCATGGCGGAGAAACGGGCCGGAGAATTCACGCTTCCCGTGCTCACCTCCTGCATCATGTGCCATGACCGCTTCGCCTCGGAAACGGAAAGCCTGCACCTCTTCGACATTCTTCCTCAAACGGCGGACTCTGCCGCTCCGGCGTCTGCCGTTCCCGGACTTTCCGCCCGCAGAGCCGGTCGTGCCGCGCTGAAGGAAAAGGCACTGGAGGAATTTCTTGGAGAAAAGCCCGTTTTTCGGCATGATGAGGAGCCGATACGCCTTCACATTCCGGAAGAGGTCCGCATGGACATGGAGCGCCGCTACATTCTCAGACAGGACGTGGTGGCGGCCATTTGCGGCGTGGAGAAGAGCGGCGCCAAGTTCCTCAACCGGGAAAACGGCCATATTCTCGGCTCCTGGAGACCGCGCAACGTCACATTCTGGGTGGAGTACACCGCCGATGACGACGGATCCTTCACGCTCATCAAGGCATGGTGCCATCGCATGGTGGTGGCAGGCGCCATTCAGCCTGCCGAGAAAGTCGTCATGGAAGAGAGAGTGCATGCCTGAGCCTCTTCCGGCAGAGCCACAAGCAACATTTTAATAAAGGTTCGGAGCCGGGGGTGGGCAAATCCTCCGTGCTTCCGGAACGTTTCCCCGGCCGCGCTTTGGGTGCGACCGCCTGTAAAAGAGGTCTTTGGCCATGAGTCTGGAACCGAACTTCACTCCCGATGACGGAGACTGGATCTGTTCCCGCTGCGGCGTGCCGCTTGAGCAGATCAAGGTTCAGGCGCTGTACATGCACAGCGCCTTCGACGTCATTCTTCCCCGTTGCCCTTCCTGCGGATTGACGCTCATTCCTCAGTCGCTGGCGGAAGGCAAGATGGCGGAAGTTGAAGCGTTACTTGAAGATAAATAGCCATGCCCCCCACAGCCTCCCCTTTGTACGCATCGGCGCTCTTTCAGCGCATCGCAGGCGGAACCTGGCGTCCGGGCGGCACGGAGCTGACCCGGCACGGACTTGACCTGTGCGCCTTTGCTCCAGGATCGGACATTCTGGACGTCGGTTGCGGACAGGGGGCAAGCCTTGCCGAACTCCGCCAGCGGGGGCTGAACGGCATCGGACTCGACCGGGAATGCGCGCTTGCCGAACCTTTTCCCTTCGTACAGGCGGATGCACAGGATCCCCCCTTTCCCGACGGCTCTTTCGACGGTATCTTATGCGAATGCGTGCTCTCGCTGCTGCCGGACACGGCGCAGGCTCTGCGCCGCTTTGCCGCCCTGCTGCGGCCGGAAGGCAGGCTTCTGCTTTCCGATCTCTATGTGCGCAGCACCGTTGCTCAGCCCGTGGAGCAGGATCACGGCGCATCCTGCCTTGCGGGAGCACGCCCGAAACAGGAGCTGGAGAAGCTGATTATCGAGAGCGGCTTCGTCCTTCTTCATTTCGAGGACCATACCGCCCGGCTGAAGGAACTGGCCGCCCGCCTGATCTGGTACGGCGATGACGAGCTGCGCCGCAGGATGGACGGCAACAGTACCCCCGGAGCCGATGCTCCAAGAGCTGCCGGATCCTGCGCCTGCCGGGCCACACGCCCCGGCGGCCCACGTTTCGGGTACGGCCTGTGGATAGCAGCGCCGGCGCGCCGCATCACGACCGCCGCCCCGCTTCAGATGAAACAAGGAGACTTTGCATGAACGCCCTTCTTCTGGATCTTCTTCCCTATGTTCACCGGGGATACTGCTGCTCGCAGCTGCTTCTGGTTCTGGCCGCGCAGGCGACCGACAGAGAGGATCCCGGTCTTCTGTGCGCGCTGCGCGGGCTGTGCCACGGCATAGGGCAGTCCGGAGGGCCATGCGGACTTCTGACCGGCGGAGCCGCCGTGCTGGCATGGCTCGTGTGCCGCGATGCCGACGAACCGCATCCCATGCTCGACGCCATGACCGGCGAATATGCGGCATGGTTTGCCGAGAGAGTCGGATCCTGCGGCGGCACGGGCTGTGAACAGGTCTCTTCCGGTCTTGCCGCCGACGCAGGCATGTCTCTTCCCGAAGGCGGCATGCCGCCCCTGGATCTCTGCGGTGATCTGCTGGCGGACTGCTGGGGAAAAATTCTCGACATCTGCGAAGCCTACGACGTGGACATAAGGAGCTGACATGCCTCTTGCCCTGACTCAGAGCCTCTGTCCCGTCTGCCTCCGTCTTGTGGATGCCGCCTATCACCTCGAGGGCGACACCGTCGTCATCCGCAGAAGCTGTCCCGAACACGGCACGTTTGAAGCGCCCGTCTGGAAGGAAGGACGCGGCATGCCCTCCTTTGAAGTCTGGCGCAGAAGCATGCGCATTCCGGCCTATCCCGCGCATCCGGCCACAGAAGTCCGACAGGGGTGTCCTTTCGATTGCGGATTGTGCCCGGATCACGTTCAGCACACCTGCACGGGCCTCATCGAGGTGACCATGCGCTGTTCTCTGGGCTGCCCCATCTGCTATGCAAAGTCCGGTACGGGAGCGGCGGATCCTTCCCTCGAAGCCCTTGAAAAACAGATGGACGCCCTTTTCCGGGCTTCCGGCCCCTGCAACGTGCAGCTTTCCGGCGGCGAGCCCACGGAACGGGACGATCTGCCCGACATCATCCGCATGGCAAGACGAAAGGGCTTTGCCCTCGTGCAGGTCAACACCAACGGACTGCGGCTCGGTCGGGAGGAAGGTTACGCACAGACGCTGAAAGCTGCCGGTCTGGATTCGGTATATCTGCAGTTCGACGGCGTGAACGACGAGGTTTACCACACACTGCGCGGCCGCGCCCTCCTTCAGCTGAAGCAGGCGGCCGTTGAAGCCTGCGGCAGAGCGGGACTCGGCGTGGTTCTGGTGTGTACGCTGGTGCGGGGCGTGAACGATACGCAGACCGGCGACCTTCTGCGCTACGCCCTGAAGCAGGGCTCTCATGTGCGCGGTCTGCACTTTCAACCCGTTTCCTCCTTCGGACGCTTTCCGTGGGAAATGTCGGCCGCCCCGCGCATCACGCTTCCCGAACTCATGGCCGGACTGGAAAAACAGAGCCGCGGCATGGTGAGGGCGGAACAGTTTCACGCGCCCTCCTGCGAGCATCCGCTGTGCTCCTTCAGCGCCGTGTATGGCAGAAAGGCCGACGGCACGCTCGGCGATCCCATAGGCGCAGCCTGCTGCTCCGGCGGCTCCTCCCTTGCGGGAGAAAGGCCGCGCGTAGTGGACAACGCCGAAGGTTCCCGGGTCTCGAAGGCGTTCACAGCCGCCCACTGGGCCTCCCCGGGCCATCCCGGAGATTCTCTGAACGACGCCTTCTCCCGCTTTATTGCCGGATCCGGCGCGGATCGCCGCTTCACGCTCTCCGCCATGGCCTTTCAGGATGCTCTCAGTCTGGACGTGGAGCGTGTGCGCGGCTGCTGCATTCATGTGGTTGCGCCCGACGGCAGGCTCATTCCCTTCTGTCTCTACAATCTGACCAGCCTCGACGGCTTTTCCCTCTACCGGCCCGCCGCGGCAAAGGACGGCAATCCTTCGTGAAGCTCCCGCCTCTCACTCCCTCGCGACTGGACGCCTGGCTCGATGCCGAATGCGGCGGCGACGGCAGTCTTTCCTTCCCCGAGCGGCTCGAAGCTGCCCGCCTTGACGCGCTGCGGCGCACCCTGCACAGAGCAGCTTCGCTCAGCCGCTGGTACGGCCACACGCTGGCAGGGGTCGATCTCGATCTGAAAAGCGCCGATGACCTGCGGCGTCTGCCCTTCACCACGCCGGATGATCTGCGGGACTACCGCGAATTTCTCTGCGTTCCTCAGGGAGATGTGCAGCGCATCGTCACGCTGCAGACATCAGGCTCCACCAGCATGCCCAAGCGCATCGCCTTTTCGGAAAACGATCTGGCCAGAACGGCCTCCTTTTTTGCTACAGGCATGGCGCAGCTCGTGCACGCGGGGCAGCGACTCATGGTGCTGCTGCCCGGCGCCCAGTGTCCTGACGGCGTCACCGATCTTCTGCGTCAGGCGCTCACGCCTTCGGGCGTGGACGTGGTGGCCGGTTCCCCCGAAGCCACGTTTGAAAGCCTGCGGACCGATCTTGAACGGTGGCACCCGGAATGTCTCGTGGCTGCGCCGCATCAGCTGGCCTCGCTTTATGCCGCAACCGAAGATGACGCGTTCCGCCGCCTGGCCTCGTGTGTGGAAGGCATACAGTCAAGCGGCGACATTCTGGATCCGGCCGTGCGCGACGGCCTTGAAGCGGTTCTCGACTGCGTGGTGCTCGATCACTACGGCATGACCGAAACCTGCTTCGGCGGCGGCGTACAGTGCATGGCCCGAAACGGGTATCATCTGCGGGAACTGGATCTTTTTCTGGAAATTCTGGACCCCATGTCGGGCGAACCCGTGCCCGACGGGGAAACCGGCGAAATCGTGCTGACCACGCTGAACCGGGAAGCCATGCCCCTGATCCGCTACCGCACGGGAGATGCCGCATCCTGGCTGCCCGGCCCCTGCCCCTGCGGAAGTCCCCTGCGACGACTTTCTCCGCTCAGAGGCCGCTACATCCGCATCGACGGCACGCCGGTGCTGCGTCTTGTCCGTAAAGGAGGTTTTCATGCAAGAACTGCTGCGTCTTCTCTGTTCCGAGCTTGAGGCGGGGCGTCCCGCCGCCGTAGCCACCGTCGTTTTTCAGGAAGGTTCCGCGCCGCGCGGGGCCGGTTCCAGACTTCTGGCCGGAACCGGCGGACTGCTCGGCGGCACCACGGGCGGAGGGCTCGCCGAAGCCAGAGTCATTGAAGCCTGCGCCGAAGCCTGCAGAAGCAGAAAAGCCTCCGTGCTCGACATTCTCATGGACGGCACGCTGGCCGCCCGCTCGGAAATGATCTGCGGCGGTCATGTCCGCGTACTCATCGAACCGTTCTTCCCCGACGACCGCGCCCTTGTCGATACCGCAAAGCAGGCTCTCCTGGCTGCGGAAGGCGCAGGCTGCCGCATTGTCCGCCCCTATCCCTCCGAGCATACGGCATGGACGCTTCTTTATGAAGACGGTCATGCCGACGGCGCCGAACTTTCCGCCGGCGCGCTCGCGGATCTGCAGGCTGCGCCCGTCACCGAAGCAGCGCTCATTCCCTGCGGCGGGCAGCTGTACTTCTGTGAAAGCTGCCTTCCGCCGGAACGCATGATCATCGTGGGCGGCGGGCACGTTTCGCGCCCCACGGCCGCCGTTGCCGGACTGACGGGCTTTGCCGTGCACGTTCTTGACGACAGGCCCGAATACGCCTGCAGAGACCGCTTCCCTCATGCCGTGACGCATGTCACGCCGGAGTACGCCCACTGCTTCGACGAGCTGCACATCACGCCCCGCGACTACATCGTCATCGTTACGCGCGGGCATCTCTACGACGGCGTCACCGTGGCGCAGGCCCTGAAAACTCCGGCCTGCTACATCGGCATGATAGGCAGCACGCGCAAACGCCGCCAGATCTATGCAGGGCTTCTGGAATCCGGCTTCACCGAACAGGATCTTGCCCGCATTCATGCGCCCATCGGCCTTGACATCGGGGCGGAAACGCCGGAAGAAATCGCCGTAAGCATTCTGGCGGAGTGCATTGCCGTGCGCCGCCATGCGCCTGCCCCCGTCACATGGCGGAAGAAGTAGCCGCCCGGAGTGCTGCAGGCACGATCATGGGTCATCCCCCGCCTGTTACCCTTCAAGCTTTACTTTAAGTTATGTCCATCTGTACTCTTGTTCTGGCCGCCGGATTCTCCACCCGCATGGCTCCGCGTTTCAAGCCTCTGCTGCCGCTGCCCCTGCCCGAAGGCGAATGCAGCGCCCTTGCCGCCGTATGCAGACTCTATCAGGCGGAGGGCGTTCTTCCTCTGGTCGTGGGAGGAACGAGGGCCGAGGAAACCCGGGCTGCGGCCCTTGCTCTTGGTGCGGCATTTACCGTCAACGAGCATCCGGAACGGGGCATGTTCTCCAGCATACGGGCAGGCATGGCAGCCCTGCCCCCGGACTGCGGACATGTGTTCGTCCACCCCGTGGACATTCCTCTCGTCCGCCGCATGACGGTACGCACGCTTCTTGACGCCGCCAGGACACAGGAAAGCGTTCCGCTCCTTCCCGCTTACAAAGGGGAGCCCGGTCATCCGCCGCTTTTTCCAGCAGCCGTGCGCGATGCCGTACTGCGAGCCTCCGACGATGACTGCCTGCGGGACATTCTCCGGCAGTTCTCCCCGGTTTCCGTCCCCGTGGCCGACGCCTTCATTCTGAAGGACATGGACAGACCGGAAGACTACGCGGCCCTCTGCGGGCTGGCTCCGCGCAGAAACGTTCTTTCCCCGGAAGAAGCGGAAGAGCTTCTGCATGTACGCGAGGTACAGGAACGGGGAATAAAGCACTCCGTTACCGTGGGAGCCGTGGCCATGAGCTTTGCCGAAGCCCTGAACCGGGCGCGGCAGAGCCGCGGCGAAAGACCGGTTGATCCGTCGCTGGCCGCAGCCGGAGGCCTGACGCACGACGTATGCAAGGGAGAACACCAGCATGAGGCCGCGGCGGGAAGACTCTTCCGCAGCTTCGGCATGGAGGAAATGGCCCGCCTCGTAGAGGATCACCGGGATCTTACGCTGGCGGACGACGCCCCGATCACGGAGAGGGAACTGGTGTTTCTGGCGGACAAGTATGTGCGCGGGAGCGAAATCGTGCCGATCACGGAACGCTTTCACAGCAAGATGGAGCGTTATGCCGACGATCCCGCCGCCGTAACGGCCATTGCCGGGCGCATGGAACGGGCCCTGCAACTGGCAAGGCGCATGGCGCGCGAATGCGGAGAAGACCCGGAAGATCTGGCCCGCAGGGCCGTATCCCGCTTCTGCTGATCATCGCCTTGATCCGGCCCCTGCCGGAGTTCATGATTATGTAAGAAAAACGACGCGACGCAGCAGCAACACATCAGAAAAACACTGCTAGTACAACATGCAAAAAGGCGGAGCTTTCGGCCCCGCCTTTTTCATCATCAGCATACGGCTGCCGCGCCCGGAGCACGGCCGCCCAAAAGCTATATGCGTCCGAGCACGCAGTACACGCCCGCCGCCAGCAGAATCACCGCCAGAAAAGCCAGAGAACGCTTCTGCATGGGAACTGCGGCATGGCCCACGGCGTACCAGCAGAGCGCGGCAAGAGGCAGGCAGAGCATACCGCCGGTGAGGGCCAGAGGCGCGTATTCCAGAGCAAAGGGAAGAAGCGCCAGACTCTGGGCCGCGTCAACCACGGGATTCATCCAGAACATGGCCGCTGCCGCCACGGTGAGCAGAAGTCCGGCTCCGGCCGCCTGTCTGCCGCGCATGGACAGCGTGAAGGTGTAGTAGTCGCGACCGAAGTCGTCATGGGAGCGGCAGATGATGTGCCAGCACAGGGCCAGGGCATAGGCTCCCGTCAGCGCCAGCGCCAGAGAAAACGCCGCAAAAAGAATGAATCCGAGACTGTGCAGACCGGCCATGAGCACAAGGAAGGACTGCACGGCCTGCTCCGGATCCTCGCCGACGGCGGAAAACACGCCGAGGCAGAAACTCCAGCCGAGCACGCAGTACAGGCAGGCGGAAAACGTGGACGCAATGCCGGCCACCACACCGAGCGCCATTTTGCCCGTGCGGCGAAGGAAAAGCACGGCCACAGAGCACAGCGCCGACACGGCGGAGGAAAGCACGAGGCATTCCCAGACAAAGGCCCACGGCCCGGTCATGAGACGGGTGATCCAGCCGTTCGCCAGAAGATCGGCGGTAAGGGCAAGCGCGAGAATCACCTGAAGCAACGCCGTAAGAGACTCGGTCTGCCCTGCGCTCTTGTCGTAGAGAGAGCGACGGCGGATCGTGGCGAGTCTGTGATCCCATACGGAAATGAAGGGAAGCATGGCGCCGGAAAGACCGGCGATGAGAAGCGCGGCAAGCGCCGCACAAGTATAGAAGGTCATGATTACTCCTGTCGCCCGTCCGGCGTCCCTGCCGGAGAGCCCCGATTCCTACTTGTGTACTGACAGCAAGTTATCTACTATGCGGGCAGTCCGGGCATGAAAGATCGGTACGAAAACTACCGCGGCCCGTCAAGAGGGAATATGCGGAAACCGCGTCTTGGAACAGTTCTTCTGCTGCTGTGGGGATTATTTCTCACGGCGGCGGTCTACGGCTATCTTGAATGGCTTCAGCCGTCACGTCTGGCCTCCACGGTTTCCCGCGTTCTGGAATCGAAGCTCAACGTGCAGAGCCGCATAGGCGAAGTATCGTTCTCCCTGCTGCCGCTGCCGACCATTCATGCCACCGACCTCGCCCTTCTGCGCGGAAGTGTCGACGATCTTGAACTGCACGTGCGAAAAGCCGAAATCCGCATAAGCTACTCCTCGCTGCTGCGGCTCAAACCGGTCATCCATTCCCTGTCGCTGGAAAGCCCCACGCTCGACATCTCCAGCGCCATTCTTCAGAAGGCGCTTGCCGAAAAAACGGAGCCGAAGGAAAAGGAACGCCCCCTTCCGTCTCTTCCCTCCGGCATTACGGGCGTACGGCTGCATGTGGAAAACGGCGTCATCCGCGTGACGGGCGCGGAGGGAAAGGATCATCTGCTCTGCACCGGACTCAACGCCAGCGCCAGACTTCCCGGCCTTATTCCCGGCAGTCTCGAACTTTCCGCAGACGACATCCGCTATACGAACGTGTCCGGCCTCGAAGTCTCGGCGGCAGAATCCCATATTTCCCTGTCATCCCTGCGCCGCACCCACAGAAATGTCTGGCGGGGAAATGTGCTTGTCTCCTCTGCGCTCCAGCTCGGCGCTCTCGATGCCGTCATGGGGCACGAAATTTCCGCGCCCTACCGCTATTTTCCCATGCCCGAACCGCTCCGCGTCTCCCTGACGGGCGGTTTCAGTCTGGCCCCGGAAAAGGAACACTACGAAGTCAGAGGCAGAGCCGAAGCCTCCGCCCTCATGATCATGAACGGACACCCGGTGCCCATGTCTCTTACCGTTCCCTTTGAACGGGAGGAAGGACAAAGCACGCTGACCGTCACCGGAGCCGACGTGCGCATGGGGGATGACTTCGTCACCATTTCCGGCGATGTGTCCGGCCTGGAAAAAGGCGATCCCGTTCTCAAAGGCCGGGCGGACATCCATCATTTCAGTCTGGCCCGCTGGTTCGGCTTCGGTCAGGCCATGCCCGACGGCCTGCAGCGCGCTCTGGACAGCATATCCGGATCCTTCGAGGATATGGAGCTTTCCCTGCGCGGCGTAAACGTTCCGCGCCTCAAGGCAAAGGTACAGGACATAGATCTGGAAGGTTCGGGCAGCTGTCTTGAGTTTCTCAAGCCCGACATTCTCATCAGCGCCCACGCCGCCAAGGCCGATCTTAACCGCATCTTCCCCGAACTGAAGGGCGAATTTCCCGATATGTCCCACCTGCCGCCGCCGGTTCTTCCGCTTGACGACGACGAGGAGGAGAAAGACGACGAAAAAAACAATGAACCGCCGCTTGTGGACTACGACATTCATATTTCCGCCGATGAGGCGGACATCATGAATTTCCGCGTCGGCGGAGCCGATGTGCACGTCGTGCCTGCGCCGACAGGGCACCCCATGCTGAACATCCTTGTTTCCGATGTTTACGGCGGCAAAGGCGTGTCCCGGGTAGACATCGACGACGACATCCGCGTTACGGCCGATCTCGACCGCGTGTCTCTGAACGGCGTCAGTCGCGCTCTGGCCGGATACTCCGCCATCTCCGGCCTTCTGAAGAAAGGTTCCGTGGATCTGACCTTCGCGCCCGGCGATGCCCTCCGCATGCTCGGTTCGCTGCGCGGCAGCATTCGCGCCTCCGTGGAAAAGGGAAACATTCTCGCAACCAAAGGCGGAAAGCCCCTGCCCTTCGACAGCATATCCATCAATGCGCAGGCCGCCGCAGCTCCGGCAAAGAATCTGAAAAAACTGCCTTCCGTCATGGACTTCCGCGGCGCATGGAATGTCGGCATCACGGCCCCCGACTGGTCCGTCTCGGCGGAAGCCAAACAGGCGGCGCTGGGCTTCGACACCGGCAACGGCCTTCCCGTTTCCCTGCGCTCCCAGCCCGTCACGCTGCAGGTCACGCTGGAAAAATCCCTTCTGCCCGCCCTGGTCGAACCCCTGACCTTCACGCTCTCCGGCAAGGGAAGCTACAACGCCGACAAGGGCACGCTTTCCGTAGACGAGGGAGCGCTCAAGCACAAGCAATTCACGATTTCCGGCAACATGGCCCTGACCGATCTCATGAAGAAACTTTCGGCCAGAGGGCATCTCAGCTTCTCCACGCCGTCTCTCAAAAACGTTGCCGCGCTGTTCGACATGGCCCTGCCCGCAACGCTCAAAAAGGCCTCGGCTTCGGCCGACGTATCTCTTTCTTCCGAAGCCGTCTCCTTTGAAAAGCTGAGCGGCAGCGTCGACGGCACATCCTTCAGCGGTCAGCTTCGCCATACCCTCGCCGGGCGGCCTCTTCTGAAAGGATCGCTCGCCGTTCCCTCCCTCGACATCGACCGCTACCTGCCCAGGACCGAAAAGTCCGGACACGCTTCCTCATCGCCTCTGCCGCTGTCCTTCCTGAAAAATCAGGATCTGGATATAGCCCTGACCGTGGAACGCCTGCGGGCCTTTTCCACCACGCTCACGCACGTCACCCTGCCTGTTTCTCAAAAGAACGGCACGCTTTCGGTGCCGATCAAGGCCGCCTTCCCCGGCGGCGGTCAGGCCGACGGCAATTTTCAGACCAGTCTTTCCGGCAACGGAAGCACCGCCGATACGAGCCTTCGCGTACAGGCCCGGAACATGAACATGATGAATTTCAGCAGAGACCGTGGACAGCAGACCCTGATCGGCGGCAACGGAACCTTCCATGCCGACCTGCGCTCCGTGCAGAAGAACTGGGAAGACTGGAAACGCACCCTGAACGGATCGCTCTCGCTCCATATTGCCGACGGCGTCATCATCACGCGTTCCCCGTCGCGGACCGATCCCGCCGTACAGAAGGAATCCCGCACGGAATTCAAAACCATGTCCATGAATCTGGCCCTGAGCAAGGGCATCGCCTCCTGCCGGGACTTTCTCATCAAGGGCTCTCCCATCACCATCACCGGCGAGGGAACCGCCGATCTGGCCGCTGAAACCATCAACGCCAGCGCCGTGGTCACGCTGGCGGGCATTCCGGAAATGCCCGTGTCCATCACAGGTTCGCTTTTCTCGCCCAAAGTGACCTACAAGCTGCTCGGCGCGGTGACCGGCACGGTGGGCAATATCGGCGCGGGCGTCGTCGACATCGTGGGCGGAGTTCTCTCCGCGCCCTTCAAGCTTTTCATGAAGTAAGCGGCGGGAGTCCCGCTTCTCCGTTCCCGCCCGCCGAACCGGCCTTCTCCGGCACGAAAAACGTCATGAGAGGCAGCGCCGCGTGAAACGGCAGCTTCCGCAGCGGCGGAGGAAGGCCAAAATCTCTCAGGCACGACGAAAGAAACGGTCGCGCATCAACCGGCAGCCGCAACACATCAGAAAAAGAAGCAACGGAAGGAAAGACAGAGAGCAGGCGCACAAAAGAGCGCCAGGAGACGGTGAAAACACGAAAGAATGAATCAGAGAAAAGCAGGAAGGAAGAGAGAGAACGCGCTTGAGAGAGAAAACACGCCTTCAAGCCTGACGGCTCATCCGATCAGCCCACCTCTTTGCCCGAAAGCGGACGGAACCCACAGGCGCAGAGCATCGAGCAGCCCCGCACCGCACATGGGCAGACGACTGCCGAACTGAACACGACGAAAGGCGACGAAGCCTCCCCCTCCAGAAAGTGCCCCGGCAAGGCACGCCCGTCGGGCAGGCGAGGCTTTTCCCGGAATCCGTCCCGCCCCGAAAGGCTTATACGTTCTCCAGCGCACGCCCCTCGTTCACGCCGAGTTCTGCGATCTGCCGGAAGATCTTCAGCGACTCCTCAGCTTCCGCCGCATCGAGCGCGCGCAGGGCAAATCCAGCATGAACAATGACATAATCCCCCGGGCGGGGAGCCTCAGGCAGAAGGAGCGTGGAAATTTCCATATAGTTTTCTCCGCTGCCCACCTGCACGCGGGCGACTCCTTCCTGCGGCACTTCCACAACCCGTACGGGAACGGCAAGACACATACGCATACTCCTGCAACATACGATATTTTTTACCGCTTCCTCATACGCCCTGCGAAACAATCATGCAAGCGCTCCGGCGAAGCAAACGGCGCATACGTTGCCAAAGGAGTCGAAATCAGCTAACGTCCCTCTACTTATCCTTTGAATTAAAGGGAACCCTATGAACGAAATCCTTGCGCCCGTCCTGAACCTTCTGAACCGTCTCGGTGAAATGACGCTGTTCCTTTTTGAAGGATTCAGGCAGGCATGCCACTCCCGCCGACTCTTCGGCAAGGTAGTCCAGCAGATATACGTCATCGGGGCAAAATCCATGTTCGTCATTCTGCTCATCGGCCTTTTCACCGGGCTGGTGCTGGGACTTCAGGCCTTCTACGCCATGTCCATGTTCGGAGCTCAGGGCATGCTCGGCTCCCTTCTGGCGCTCACGCTCATCCGCGAAATGGCGCCCGTGCTCACCGCCGTCATGATCACGGCCCGCGCCGGATCCGCCATGACCGCCGAAATCGGCGTCATGCGCATTTCCGATCAGATAGACGCCCTGGAAGTCATGGACATCAATCCCACCGGATACCTCGTCACGCCCCGCCTTCTGGCCTCTCTCTTCACCTTCCCCCTGCTGACCGCCATATTCACGGTCGTGGGCATCTTCGGCGGCTATCTCTCCGCCTGCGTGCTGCTCGGACTCAACGAGGGCCGCTATTTCTCCGGCATTGAATCCAGCGTCACCATGAACGACGTGCAGGGCTGTTTTCTTAAAGCCGTGGTATTCGCCGTCATCGTCATTCTGATCTGCTGCTTCCAGGGCTACAACGCTCACAGAAGAAGCGACGGCAAGGGCGCGGAGGCCGTTGGCAACGCCACCACCTCCGCCGTGGTCATGAGCTGCGTGCTCATTCTCGTAGCGGACTATGTCCTCACCTCCTTCCTCCTGTGAGGCCGTCATGAATCAGCAGGTCTGGGACATTTCCATAGAACACCTCGACGGCGGGTATGAAGGCCGTCTTGTATTGCAGGATTTTTCCGCCGTGCTTCCCGCCGGCACCATCACCACCATTCTCGGCGAATCCGGCTGCGGCAAAACCACCCTGCTGCGCCTGCTTCTGGGACTGAACCGCCCCTCCGCCGGACGCATTCTCGTGGGCGGACGCGACATCTGCGGCATGTCCGAAACGCAGTTCCGCAAAATGCGCCGCCGCTTCGGCGTGCTCTTTCAGGACGGAGCGCTGATCAGCTCCCTCACGCTGGCCGAAAACGTGGCGCTGCCCCTTGTCGAGCACACCCGCCTTCCGCGGAAAACGCTGCGCGAGGCCGCCATGCGCACGCTGGCGCTCGTGGGACTCGACAAGTTCGCCGATTACTATCCCGGCGAGCTGTCCGGCGGCATGCGCAAGCGTGCAGGTCTCGCCCGCGCCATCGTGACCGAGCCGCCCGTGCTCTTCTGTGACGAGCCGACCTCCGGCCTTGATCCCATCACGGCCGCCCAGATGGATCAGCTTCTTCTGGATATGAAGTCCTGCTATCCCGACATGACCACCGTGGTGGTCACGCACGATCTGGGCAGCGTGGATCACATTGCCGAACACGTGCTGGTGCTGCGCTCCGGCAAGGCGGCCTTTTCCGGCTCAAGGGAAGAACTTTTTGCGTCGCAGGATGCCTATCTGCGCCGTTTTCTCGACCGTAAATTCGAAGAATCCCGCCGCATGGCGGCCCCGCCCCTCGACGGTTCCGTTCGTCAGGCGCTGGCCGAATGGCTGGACGATTAGCGAGGAATACCATGTCTGCAGCAAAGAACACCGTCATCGGAATATTCGTGGTCATCGGCCTCGTGTGCGTGGCCTATCTCACCATCAAGCTCGGACGCATGGAAGTGCTCGGCGACAAGGGCTACACCGTGACCGCCCGCTTCTCCTCCGTGGCCGGACTGCGCACGGGCGCCAGCGTGGAAATCGGCGGCGTGTCCATAGGAAGGGTGTCGGCCATCCGCCTCGACACCACGGACTATACCGCGCATGTCGATCTGCGCATCAATGAAGGCGTGCCGCTTTCGGAAGACGTCATGGCCTCGGTGAAGACCAGCGGTCTCATCGGCGACAAGTACATCGCCATCACGCCCGGAGGCTCGGAAACCCTTCTTGAACCCGGCAGTCTCATCACGGACACCGAACCTGCCCTTGACCTTGAAGCCCTCATAGGCAAAGTCGTTTTCGGAGGCGTATAATGCGTATCAAAGTATTTCTTCTTTCCCTCATGCTCTGCCTGCTGGCCGCCGCAGCCCCCGCAGACGCAGCCGACATGACCGCCAGACAGACCGCGGAAGCCGGCGCCGACCGGATTCTTACCCTGCTCAACGATCCCGCCTTCAAGACTCCCGAAGGCAAGCCCGTCATCCGCAAGCAGATCGAAGATGCCGTGCTGGAGCTCTTCGACTTCGAGGAATTCTCCACCCGCACCGTCGGCCCCACCTGGAGACAGTTCACGCCCGAACAGAAGCAGCAGTTCAAGGATGCCTTCACCGAGCTTCTGCGCAACACCTACATCGACACGCTCGATGAGTACAACGGCCAGAAGATCCGCTTCACCGGCGAAGTGAGCGGCGGCAACGGCAAGCGCGTGGAAATTCAGATGGAATTTCTGGCGGATCAGAAAGTGTATCCCGTGGCCTTCCGCATGCTGGAGAAGAACAACCGCTGGGTCGTGTACGACGTGCTCATCGAAGGCATAAGCATGATCAAGAACTATCGCGACCAGTTCCGCGACATTCTTGCCAAGAACTCTCCGCAGGAACTCATCGACCGCGTGAAAGCCAAGGCCGAAGAACAGAAAAACAAGCCCAAGGAAGCCAAGTAATGCGTCGAATGCTTTTTGCCGCCGTACTGATTGCCGTTCTCTCCTGCACGACCGGTTGCGCATCCCGTCAGGACACCTCCGTTCAGGAACCTTCTGCCGTGAGCGTTGCGTCCGTGGAAGAAACTGCCGACGACGAAGACTTCGGCGGACTGGACGACTATGACGACTACAGCGCCGAAGACGAAGCCCTGCAGGATGATCCGCTGGAAGGCTGGAACCGATTCTGGTTCCATGTGAACGACTGGTTTCTCCAGTATCTCGTCAAGCCCGTGCATAAGGGCTATGCCTTCATCGTGCCGGAGCCCATACGCAACGGCATAGGCAACTTCGCCCACAACCTGGCCTTCCCCGTGCGCATGCTCAACAGCCTGCTGCAGGGTGAATTCGCTCAGGCCGGCGTGGAATTCGACCGTTCGCTCGTCAACTTCATGGTCAGCTTCGGCTTTGCCGACGTGGCCAGTCAGAGCAAGCCGCTCTACCCCTATCACCCCGAAACGGCCAACTTCGACTGCACCCTCGGCGTATGGGGCGTGCCCGACGGCCCGTACTTCATCATTCCCTTCCTCGGACCTTCCACCGTGCGCGGAGCCTTCGGCGAAGCGGGCGATGCCTTCATGAAGCCCCAGTACTATGTTCTGGACTGGGAAGTGAATACGGCAAGCAGCCTGTTCCTCTCCTTCAACGACGTCGACAAGCTCTACAAGCCCTACGACCAGATCACCGAATCCGCCCTGGAACCCTATGTGGCGCTCCGCAACGCCTACCTCAACATGAGAAAGAACAGACAGCAGGAGCTGTCTCTCACCTTCAACACTCAGAACTAGCCGGGAGACCTACCGTGGCAAAAGCAGATCGTTATCACAAAACCTTTCCCGTAACCTGGGAACAGCTCCACCGCGACGCCAAGGCTCTCTCCTGGCGCCTCCTGGAACGCGGCAAGTTCACAAAAATCGTAGCCGTCACGCGAGGCGGACTCATTCCCGCAGGCATCATTGCCCGTGAACTGAACATCCGTCACATCGACACCGCCTGCATCATGCTCTACAACTACCGTGAGGAAGGTGACAAGGAAACCGTGCTCAAAGACGCCGATCCTTCCTTCAATGCGGAAGACACCCTCGTCATCGACGATCTTGTGGATACCGGCCACACCGCAAAAATTCTGCGGGAAATGCTGCCCAAGGCCCACTTCGCCACCCTGTACGCCAAACCTGCCGGCATTCCGCTGGTGGACAGCTTCGTTACGGAGCTGAGTCAGGATACCTGGGTATTGTTCCCGTGGGACTCCGAAGTGCAGTATGCCAAGCCCATCATTGATCTTCAGGATGAAGGCGAAGCGAAATAACAGAGAAGGGCCGGGTTGACCGGCCCTTTTTTCATGTCTGACCGGAGCCTGCCGAAAAGCCCCGCCGTCATGACCGCCAAAGAGCGGCCCTTCTGAGAAAAAATCCGTCCGCGCAGGCGTCATGGAAAGAGAACGAAGGGCAGCCTGCATTCCGCCTGCGCCTCACTCCCGGCTCCTCTCGCCTTTTCTCCCCGCCGAAAGGATTCAGGCATGGCCGTTCGCAGCATAGGCGTTCCAAAACAAGGAAAACTCCGCGGACGCACCTTGCCTGAGGATACATATCGACGCTTCATCCCGTAGAAAACGCCGATTTCAAGCCCTACAGGCCGGAACGAGACTATAAACCGGCCTGGGAAGAAAAAATTTTTCTTTTTCTGCAAAAAAGACTTGCCAAGCCGAGGCAAATCGTCTATCTACATTCCTGCGCCGAAGTGGTGAAATTGGTAGACACGCTAGGTTCAGGGTCTAGTTCCCGTTCGGGAGTAAGAGTTCGAGTCTCTTCTTCGGCACCAGTTGAACATGAGAAAGCTCAGGATGAACATCCTGAGCTTTTTTGTTTTGTCTGCATTTTTCTGCCGCATCTTCGCCCCCGCCTTCCCGTCGTATTCCTTCCGCACCGCGCTGCCCCTCCCTCTCCGACATCCTCCTGCGCAGCGGAATTGAAATCCCGCCCCGCCTGTGTTAACTTTCGCATCAGAGCATGCTGCTTTTCTCTGTATTCTCTGTGGAAAGGATCTCTCACCTTTATGGTAAAAACCTGGAATATCGCCATTCCCGAACTCACCGGCAGGGAAAAACGCCGGGCCTATCTGTATCTCCCCACCATGTACCGGCAGCAGCCAAGACGCCGCTTTCCCGTTCTGTACATGTTCGACGGACACAACGTCTTTTTCGACGAGCACGCCACGCAGGGTAAAAGCTGGGGACTCGCCGAATACCTCGACTTCTTCGATGTGCCCATCATTGTTGCCGCCGTGGAGTGCAATCATCACCCCGACAACGGCCGCCTTTCCGAATATTCCCCCTACGATTTTTCCGATCCGGAATTCGGCGACGTAACGGGCCGCGGCGAGATTACCATGCGCTGGCTCATCCACACCTTCAAGGCCTTCATCGACCGACGCTGCCGCACCATTCCCTGGCGGGAATTCACCTTCATAGCGGGCAGCTCGATGGGCGGACTCATGAGCCTCTACGCCGTGCTGAAGCACAATGAAATCTTCTCCCGTGCGGCGGCGCTCTCCCCGCATATCTGGGCCGATCCCGACAGGCTGAATCAGCTTATCCGTACGGCCCCCCTCTCTTCCGACACCATCGTCTACATGGACTGGGGGTCCGAAGAGTTCGGCGGCAACAAAGACATGGCCCGCGATCTTCGTCTGACGGCTGATGCGCTTCTCGACCGGGGAGTGCATCTGACTACGCGCGTCGTTCCCGGCGGAGACCACAGTGAAGCCAGCTGGGAAAAGCAGGCTCCCTTTTTCATGAATACCCTGATGTACGGCCTGGACGGCTGATACGTTGACGGAGGAATGTCATGCAGACACGGTACTTCAAAGAATACAGCCCTGCTCTCGGTCGCGACATGGAGTGCAAGGTCTACGGTCATGCGGGACGCCCGCTTCTGTTCGTGCCCTGCCAGGACGGCCGGTTCTTCTCCTTTGAGGACTTCCATATGTCCGACACGATGGCGCCGTGGATCGAAGACGGCAGACTCATGGTCATTGCCGTCGACACCATTGATCAGGAAACCTGGTCGAACAAAAGCGGGGATCCTTGGTGGCGCATACGTCGCCATGAAGCATGGATGAATCATCTGTTCCATGAAATCGTTCCTATGGCGCAGCACCTCGCCCGCACGGCGAACGGAGAAAGCGGGAATCCCGGCCTCATCGCCTTCGGCTGCAGCCTGGGCGCGCTGCATGCGACAAATCTGTATCTGCGCCGTCCGGATCTGTTCAACGGCCTGCTTGCCCTTTCGGGCATCTATACGGCAAGCTACGGATTCGGCGCCTACATGGACGACGTGGTCTACCAGAACTCTCCCGTGGACTATATGGCCAACATGCCTGCAGATCATCCCTATATTTCCCTGTACAACAGCCAGCGTGCGGCGATCTGCGTGGGACAGGGAGCCTGGGAAATGCCGGAAACCACCAGACAGCTCAAGGATATTTTCGAGCGCAAGGGGATTCACCTGTGGGTCGACCTCTGGGGACACGACGTCAATCATGACTGGCCGTGGTGGTACAGACAGGTGGAATATTTCCTGCCCTGGCTTCTCGGCGAACGGGCACAGTAAAAACGACACGGACGCGCAAGGCGTTGGAAAGATACTGCAAGGAGACGGCCCCCATGAAAAACTTTGTGTTCATTTCGCCGAATTTTCCCGCGAACTACTGGAAATTCTGCCATCATCTCAAGGCAAACGGCCTGAACGTGCTCGGCATAGGGGATCAGCCCTATGAAAGTCTTCTGCCCGAGCTGAAAGCAAGCCTTACTGAATACTACAAGGTAGGCAGCCTGGAGAACTACGACGAAGTGTACCGGGCCGTAGGCTTCTATATCCACAAGTACGGCCGCATCGACTGGCTGGAATCCAACAATGAATACTGGCTGGAGCAGGATGCCGCGCTTCGCACCGACTTCAACATCACGAGCGGCTTTCAGACGCAGGACATTCCCCGCATCCGCTTCAAGTCCGGCATGAAGGAGTATTATCGGCGCGCGGGCATTGCCACGGCCCGCTACCATATCGTGGACGACAGAGAATCCTGCCTGAACTTCATCCGTGAGACGGGCTGGCCCGTGATTGTGAAGCCCGACAACGGCATGGGGGCCTCCGACACCCGCAAGCTCGAAAGCGAAGCCGATCTCGACGCCTTTCTGGCCAGCCGGATTCCCGACATCCCCTACATCATGGAAGAGTTCATCCACGCCGAAATCAATTCCTACGACGCCATTTTCGACTCGCACGGGGAGCCGGTATTTGAAACCGGCAACATCACATTCTTCTCCCTCATGGACGTGGTGAACGACTCCGGCAACTGCATCTACTGCATTCTCAAGGATCTGCCCGAGGATACCCGGGCCGCCGGACGCGCCGCGGCCAAAAGCTTCGGTGTGAAAAGCCGCTTCGTACATTTTGAGTTCTTCCGCCTTACACAGGATCAGCCCGGCATGGGAAAAAAGGGCGACGTCGTGGCTCTTGAAGTCAACATGCGTCCCTGCGGCGGTTACTCTCCCGACATGATGAACTTCGCCAACAGCACGGACGTCTATAAAATCTGGGCCGACATGATCGCCTTCGACCGCTCCACCCTGCCGGAAGGAGAACACTTCTACTGCGCCTTCGCAGGGCGCCGTGACGGCAAAACGTTCCGCCTCTCCAACGAGGAGCTGATGCAGAAATATGCCGCCAACATGAAAATGACCGGCCGTATTCCGGAAGCGCTGTCCGGCGCCATGGCCGACCAGATGTTCGTCGCCAACTTTTCCGAAAAGAAGGACATGGAACAATTCTTTGCCGACGCCCTGGCAAGCGGCGATCCTGCCTGATCCCGGCATTTCCGCCATGTGCGGAAAAGTCTTCTTACCGCTCTGCATGCCGCGCTGAAGTCGCCTTCCCGCCTCTTCAGCGCGGCATGCAGGCAAGCGGATCAGGCAAGAAATCAGAAGAATCGTCTATGGACAGAGCGGAAGAAAAAGTCCAGCCTGAAAGGGTGATGAAGCAACATTCCGGCACGCGGCACGCTTGCCGCATTCTGCCGGAAGCGATCATCAACGCCCGGCACTATCGCCTGCAAGCGACAGCGCCGTTCTCTTCTTCCCTCTTCCGGGCAACGTGTGCCCGCACGCAGGAGCCGCTATGAAAAACATTCTCATTCTTTCCTCCAGTCCCCGCAAGGGCAGCAATTCCGATCTTCTCTGCGAAGAATTCATGAAAGGCGCGATCGAAGCCGGACATACGGTGGAAAAAATCACGCTCCGTGAAAAGAACATCCATCCCTGCCTCGGCTGCGAGGCCTGCCAGAACACCCATGTCTGCGTGCAGAAGGACGACATGGCGGATATTCTCGACAGCATGGTGAAAGCCGACGTCATCGTCATGGGGACGCCCGTCTACTTCTACACCATGTGCGCGCAGATGAAGGCGCTCATCGACAGAACCGTCCCGCGCTATACGGAAATTTCCGGCAAGGAGTTCTATTTCATCATCACTGCGGCCGACAGCAACGTCAAGGCGCTGGAACGCACGCTGGACAGCTTCCGGGGCTTCACCGACTGCCTTGAAGGCGTTCAGGAAAAAAGCGCCCTTCTGGCTCCCGGCGTATGGAAGCGCGGCGAAGTGGCAGGAAGCGACGCCATGGCAAGAGCCTTCCTCATGGGCCGCAACGCCTGATTTCTCTCTTCATCTCCAACCTCCCCAGCCCGACCGGAACCTCTATGCGACTTCTTCTGCCTTCCGTCATCATGGCGGTCTACGTTTTTCTGAGTCTCGTTCTGCCCCTGAAGGCCGCCCTCTGGCTGAAGGCTCTCATGGGCGCCGGGCTCATGGCCGCCGCACTCAAGTATATCTTCTATCAGGTGGTGGGTGGGGGCTTCTTCCGGCCGGAGCTGCCCGCCCCCGTCATGCTCACCGCCGAGGCGCTGTACGCCTCGCTGATCATGCTTTTCTTCCTGGCGCTGATCAAGGATGCGGCAGGCCTCTGTCTGCGTCTGACCCGCCTGTTCGGCGCTTCCCTGCATCTGCCGTTTTCCCCCGGTCAGCGCTGCGCTTTCCTCACGATTCTGGCCCTTGCCTGCGGCGCATGGGGCACATGGCAGGCCGTCAGGGTGCCCGACGTGCGCACCGTGGAAATCGCCCTGCCGAACCTTCCGGCAGAACTTGAAGGTTTTACGCTGGTTCAGCTCAGCGACATTCATATCGGCCCGGTACAGAAAAAAGACTGGCTTGAAGCCGTGGTCCGCAAGGTCAACGCGCTCTCGGCCGATGCCGTAGTCATCACCGGCGACATGATCGACGACCTTCCCCGTGCCCTGCGCGCGGAAGTACAGCCACTTAGCGAACTCAAAGCCAGGTACGGCGTTTTCGGCGTCACCGGCAACCACGAATACTACTACGACGCCCGCGGCTGGACAAAGGAATTCCGCTCTCTCGGCGTAGACATGCTGAACAACGAGCACCGGGTATTGCCGGGAGGACTTATCATAGGCGGCGTGCCGGATAATACCGCCACCCGCTTCGGAGACGGCGGAACCGATGTGAAGGCGACCTTTGCCGGAGCTCCGGAAGGTCCGCGCATTCTTCTGGCCCACAAGCCGAACGACGAGGAGCTGCCCGCCCCCGGCGTTTCCCTTCAGCTCTCCGGCCATACCCACGGCGGACTGATCTTCTTTCTTTCTCCTCTCATCGGCGCCTATAATGCGGGTTATGTCCGCGGCCTGTATGAAACGCCCGAAGGCGGCCTTCTGTATGTCAGTCCGGGAACAGGCCTGTGGAACGGCTTTTCCTGCCGTCTGGGCGTGCCTTCGGAAATCACGCGCATTGTCCTGCACCGCAAGACGGAAGGCTCCCGGTAGCCCGGGCCTTCTGCTGAATCGCCGCCCTTACCGCCCCTGCCGCGGCACGAAAAGCAAAAAGCGCCGTCGAAAACAAAAAGAAAAAGCGGTTCCCGGCAAAAGCCGATACCGCACCCGCGGGATTTCTCCCCCGCGTCCCATTGAACAAGGCAAAGACGAAAAAGGCCGGGAAACCCCGGCCTTTATTGTTCGTCATGCGTACGATCAGACGTCCATGCCCGACGTGCCGCGACGCACTTCGATCACATGCTCGATGGCGCGCAGCTTGTCTATGGTCTGATAGAGATGCACGGCGTCGCGTACTTCCACGGTGAAGTCCATCTGGGAGCGTCCGTCCACGGTGGACTTGATCTGAAGCGCATTGATGTTGACGTCCTGCTGTACGAACACAAGGCTGATCTTGGCCAGAAGGCCCTTCTCGTTGACGCCCATGATGCTGATTTCCGCCGGGAAGGGCTTGCTCTCCTCGTTGTTCCAGGTCACGGAAATGAGCCGTTCGGACTCCAGAGTCTGGAGATGGGGGCAGTTGGCCGTATGAATGATGACGCCGCGCCCGCGGCTGATGAAGCCCACCACCTGATCGCCGGGAACGGGCTTGCAGCACTTGGCGAAGTGGATGAGCGTGTCTTCGATACCCTTGATGGTGATGCCGTCGGCGGGCTTTCTGGCAGCCGAGGAATCCTGCTTCTGCGTGGAGGAGCTGTCTGCGGCGGCCTCCTGCTTGGGAGCCGGGGCCAGCAGCGAAAGCAGCTTCTGCAGCACCTTGCGGGGCGTGAGACGTCCCGTACCCACGGCGGCGAAAAGGTCGTCCAGCACGTTGAGCGAAAATTCCGGCACCACAAACTGGAGTCTGCCGTCCTTGGCCGCCTTCGTGACATTGAAGTCCATCCTGCGGCCTTCCTTTTCCAGGAGTTCCTTGCCGAGCGCCACAGCGGCCACGCGCTCCTCGGTGCGCAGATAATGCTGAATGCGGCTTCTGGCCTTGGACGTCTTCACGATCTTCAGCCAGTCGCGGTGCGGATGCCGGTTCTTGTCGGTAATGATCTCGACCATGTCGCCGTTCTTCAGCGGCGTGGCAAAGGGTTCGAGCTTGCCGTTGATCTTTGCACCCACGCAGTGCGCGCCCACGTCGGAGTGAATGAGAAACGCGAAGTCGAGGGACGTGGCGCCCTTGGGCAGCTGCTTTACCGCGCCCTTGGGGGTGAACACATAGATTTCGTCATTGAAGAGGTCCATGCGCAGCGAGCTCATGAACTCCCGGGAATCCGCTTCGTCGCGCTGCCGTTCCATAAGATCGCGCAGCCACTGGAACTGCGGCATGTCCTGCATGGCTATGGCGTGATTGCGCTCCTTGTACATCCAGTGCGCGGCCACGCCGTGTTCGGCCATGTTGTTCATCTCTTCGGTACGGATCTGAATTTCGATGCGTTCGCCTTCGGGCCCGATCACCGTGGTGTGCAGCGACTGGTAGCCGTTGGCCTTGGGCATGGAAATATAGTCCTTGAAGCGGCCGGGAACGGGCTTCCACAGCACGTGGACAAGACCGAGCATGGCATAGCAGTCGCGCAGATCATTGACAATGACGCGGAAGGCAATGATGTCGTGCATCTCGTCGAGCGGCGTTTTCTGCGCCATCATCTTGCGATAGATGCTGTAGGTCTGCTTGATGCGGCCGAACACGCGTCCGTTGATGCGGTTTTCGACCATGATGTTTTCGATCTTGGCGATGACCTTGGAAATGAGCTGTCTTTCGACGATCTGGTTATCGGAAAGCCATGTGGTGATCTCGGCATAGGCATCGGGCTGGAGATAGCGGAAGCTCAGATCCTCAAGCTTCTGCTTGAAAAGATGCAGACCAAGTCTGTTGGCCAGCGGCGCATAGATGTCCATGGTTTCCTGGGCGATGCGCTGCTGCTTGTAGGGCTTCTGGAAATCCAGGGTGCTCATGTTGTGCAGACGGTCGGCCAGCTTGACCACGGGAACGCGGATGTCGTGCGCCATCGAGAGGATCATCTTGCGGATGTTCTCCGCCTGCGCCTCCTCCTTGGTGTCGAAGGTCATCATGTTGATCTTGGTCACGCCGTCCACGATGTCGGCCACCTGCTCGCCGAACAGTTCATCCAGCTCGTCGATGGAGGAATCCGTATCTTCCACGGTGTCGTGCAGAAGGCCCGCCGCCACGGCGTGTTCATCGAAGCCCATCTTGGCCAGCGTAAGCGCCACCGACGCGGGGTGCAGAATATAAGGATCTCCGGACAGACGAAGCTGACCGGCATGCGCGGCCGAAGCGTAGTCGTAGGCACGGCGCACCATGTCCGTATCGGCATCGGGACAGTGCCTGACAAGCTCCTCCACAATGCTGTCGGCCGAAGGAACCTTCGACGCCGGCGAGCTTTCTCCCGTCACGGGAGAAATCACCATGGAGACGTTTTCCTGCGGGTGAACATCTTTCTGCTGGGCCGTGTCCGCTGATGTCTGGAGAATGGAAGTCTGACTCATAAGAACCTGCTATTGCTGGAGCGCTCTGGGAACCCACCACCGGTCGAAATTGTAGGTAATGCCCGCAGGAGCTGGTTGAATGCCCTGGAACCTCGCCTGAACCATGGGCAGGGAATACGGAACGTAAAGGAAAAGGTACGGCTGCTCCTCATGCAGAATTTCCTGGAAACGATCGTAAATAACCTTACGTTCCGCCCTGTCCGCCGAGGCCCGTCCCTTCTCCAGCAGCCGGTCGACCTCTTCGTTTACAAAGCTCACGAAGTTGAGGCCATGGCCCTCGATGGCCGAGGAATGCCATACGTCGAAGATGTCCGGATCGTCCAGAATGTTCCATGCCAGAATCAGGGCATCGAACTTTCTCGTGTCGACGAACTCCTTGAGGAAGGCGGCCCATTCCACCGTCCGTATGGAGACCTTCACGCCGACGTCGCGGAACATCTGCTGAAGAATGACGGCAACCTTGATGCGTTCATTGTTGCCCTGGTTCACCAGAATGGTGAACTCGAAACGCAGGCCGTCCTTTTCCAGTATTCCGTCCTTTCCCGGCGTCCACCCCGCCTCGGCAAGAAGACGGCGTGCACGCTCCGGGTCATAATCATACGCCTTGAGCGAAGTATTGTATACCCATGTTCCGGGCTTGTACGGGCCGAACGCGGGTTCTCCCATGCCGAGCAGCGCGCCCTTGATGATGCCTTCCCTGTCCACGGCGAAGGAAAGCGCCTGACGCACCCTCTTATCCTGGAAGAACGGACTCTTCTGATTCAGACCGAGATAGGTATAGCCGAACGACAGATACTTGTATTTGCGCCAGTTCTTCTCCCACCACTCGCCGCTGGTCTGCCTGAGGTACTGCTGGGGGGAAAGTCCTATGAAGTCCAGCTTGCCCGCCCGGGCCTCGAGAAACATGGTGGTGCTGTCGGGAATGATACGGTAGATGACCTCATCCAGATACGGACGTCCCTTGAAATAAAGGTCGTTGGCTTCGAGCACGATGCGGCTTCCCGGCTCCCATGACTTGAGCTTGAAGGGCCCGGCCCCTATGGGATTGCGGGCATAGCGCGTGGTGGCGATGTTCTCATGCTCCAGAATGTGCTTGGGCAGAATGGGCTGCATCCAGGTGACGGCCGCCCGGGCGTAGGGAGCGTCGTAGCGGACCTCGAAGGACAGCGGGCCGGTCTGGCGGTATTCCTTCACGTTGAGAAAGTCCGCGGCATAGGCCGTGGGCGTTTTCGGATCTATCATCAGATTATAGGTGAAGGTCACATCGTCTGCGGTGAGGGGATGCCCGTCCTGCCAGCGCAGCCCCTCCTTCAGCTTGAAGCGCATGAAAAGGCCGCCCTCAAGCACTTCCCACTCTTCGGCGGCACACTTTACTATATTGAAATCCTTATCATATTCCAGCGGCGACGTATAAAGCAGCCCTGCCACTTCAGAAGATGCCGAATCCGAAGCCAGGTAGGGAATGAGATTCGAAGGCTCCCCTATGCTTCCCATGATGATGTGGCCGCCGTACTCCGGTTCGGAAAAATTTTTTTCATCGGCAGCATGCGCGGCGCCCGCACAGAGGCAAAAACAGAAGAAAACTGTTGCGGCAAGCCGCAGCGCAGAAGAAAAGCAACAGCGTCTTCCCGTTTCGTTTTCCGTGAAAAACGGCAAAAAACATTCACGATACATGGAAAAACATAACTTTTTTTTCATGAAAAAAGCCTAGCACAGTTCCCTTCTCTTGAAAACTGGGATATTATCGTATAATCCTAGGAAGCAATGGTCGGCACTGTCTTTTCTGCTCTGGCCTTCTGATTTCATGGATTTTTTCTGTCCGACCGCTGCCACCAGGCACTGCATTCATCTTCTGTCACTCATCGAGGTCTGTTACCATGAACCGACGCGAGGAAGTCGCCGCCCGTGGGCTTGCCGAAACTTTCATTCAGAATACCATTCCCGAATACATAACGGAATACGGCCGCGCCATTGAAGCCGAAGGCAATCTCAGCAAGTTCACGCTGCGTTTCGAAAACGACGTGTGGACCGTGGAAAGCACCGTGCAGGGAGAAGACTTCGAGGCCTACAGTCCTGTGGTCAACATCAATCTTGCGGAACAGAGGGTGGACTCCATGTGCAACTGCATGGAGGCCTTCAACGGTCCCTGCCGCCATGTGGCCGCCACGGCCATTCACTTCATCAACTCGCTGGACATTTCCGAAGGCAAGGCCGACCCCGCTCCCGCCCCCCGCGAAGACTGGCGGCAGAGCTTCCGTCACTTCTTCGGCGGCACCTTCGAACCGGAAACGGGGCGTCACTATTTCCTGTTCCGCTTTTTCCCGGAACCGGGACGGCTCTCCGTGGAATTCTTCCGCGCCCGTCAGAACAAGACCGGCCTCTCCACGGTACGGCAGGAAGTCACCATCGAGCAGATTCTGCGCAATCCGGAATGGTGCGAGCATTCGCCGGATCTTCCCGTGGTCTGCCGTCAGATCGCCCAGTATCTGGACTACTACGGCCATCGCGTGGAAATTCCCGACGGACTGCTGTCGTGGTTCTTCTGGGCCATCCGCAAGGAAGACTATCTTTTCTGGAAGGATACGGAAATTCCCTGCCGCATCGAAAGCTCCACGATGGCGCTCAAGCTCCGCCCCTCTCTGGATGACGACGGGCTGCGCTTCGACGTGCTGCTGCAGCGCGAGGGCAAGAAACCCTTCTCCATTGTCGACGAGGAACCGGAAGACGGCGGCGACATTCCCGCTCCGGCGCAGGAAGGAGCCACCTTCCACGGTCAGATGCCGCTGTGGGTGTGCTGGAATCAGGGCTTCTATCCCGTGCAGACCTGCCTGAATCACCGTGTCATTCAGGCGCTGGTGCACAAGGGCCCCGTCATTCCGCAGGAGGACATTCCGGAATTTCTCGATCGCGTGTGGACGCGTCTGCCCGCCTCGGAACTGTACGAGCAGGACGAGTTCCTGAAGATCATGGAACCCGTGTTCCAGCCCGCCACCTACAATCCCAAGCTCTTCCTCGACGAAGAAGGCAGTCTGCTCACGCTGGAAGTGCAGAACATCTACGAGACGCTGCACGGCGAATTCACCCTGCCCGGTCCGAACCCCGATTTCCAGACCGGCAGCTATGTGTATGAAGGCAAAACCTTCCTCGTGCGCCGCAATCAGGTGGAGGAAAACGCCCTCATCACCCAGCTTTCGGACATGCGCTTCCAGCCCAGAAGCAGCCGTTTGTGGTTCATGGAACCCGAAGAGGCCATTTCCTTCCTGCTGGATTCCTACCCCACGCTGCTGGAAAACTGGCGCGTGTACGGCGAAGCCACGCTTTCGCGCTACAAGGTGCGAGCTTCCACGCCCGTCATCAATGCCAGCGTGGAAAGCAACGAAAAGGAAAAGTGGTTCTCCCTCGACATCTCCGTGGATTACGACGGTCAGAATCTGCCGCTCGACCGCATCTGGAAGGCCTGGCTCAAGGGCAAGCGCTACGTGCAGCTCAAGGACGGCTCCTATGCGAGCCTGCCCGAATCGTGGCTGGAAAAGCTCGCCCACAAGCTCAAGGTGCTCGGTCTCGATCCGGCCAAGCCGCCGAAGCAGAAGTTCAAGCAGTACGAAGCGCCCGTGCTCGACAACCTGCTCGAAGATCTGCCCGGCGCGCTGGAGGATTCCTTCTGGAGCAAGCTGCGCGACAATATCCGCAACTTCCACGAGGTAAAACAGATAGAAACGCCCAAGGGCCTGCAGGCTTCCCTGCGTCCATACCAGATTCAGGGCATCTCCTATCTCAACTTCCTCAACGAATACGGCTTCGGCGGCATTCTGGCCGACGAAATGGGCCTCGGCAAAACCATTCAGACCCTGGCCTTCGTGCAGCACATGGTCAATCACGGCTCGCAGGGGCCGAACCTCATCGTGGTGCCCACCTCCGTGCTGCCCAACTGGGATCGCGAAGCCTCCAAGTTCGTGCCCAACCTTTCACGCGTCATCGTGTACGGCACGCGGCGTGAGGGACTGTTCCGCAAGATCGCCTCATCCGATCTTGTGATCACCACCTACGCCCTGCTGCGTCGCGACATGGAGGAACTCGAACAGCACGAGTTCAATGCCATCATTCTCGACGAAGCCCAGAACATCAAGAACCCCAACACCATCACGGCCCGCTCCGTGCGGCAGATCAACGCCAAGATGCGCCTGTGCCTCTCCGGTACGCCCATCGAAAACAATCTCTTCGAGCTGTGGAGTCTGTTCGAGTTCCTCATGCCGGGCTTCCTCGGCAGTCAGCACGCCTTCCAGAGGGGCGTCATCAAGCCCATCAAGGAAGGCGATGCCGAAACGCTCGAATACCTGCGTTCGCGCGTCAAGCCGTTCATCCTGCGTCGTACCAAGGCCGAGGTGGTCAAGGATCTGCCGCCCAAGGTGGAAAACGTCATGTACTGCGCCCTCGAAGAGGAACAGGCGGAACTGTACGCCTCCCTCGCCCGCAAGCTGCGTGAACAGGTGCTGGCCGACGTGGACAAGAAGGGCATGGCCAAGAGCCAGATGTCCATTCTGGACGCCCTGCTCAAGCTGCGTCAGATCTGCTGCCATCCCAAGCTGCTCAAGCTGGACATGCCGGGATTCAACGCCAACATGCCTTCCGGCAAGTTCGAGGCCTTCAAGGACATGATCCTCGACATTGTGGAAGAAGGTCACAAGGTGCTGGTGTTCTCCCAGTTCGTGCAGATGCTGCAGCAGATACGCTCCTGGCTGCAGATGACGGACATCCCCTTCTGCTATCTCGACGGCTCCAGCAAGGACCGTCTGGAACAGGTGGACCGCTTCAACAATACGCCTTCCATCAGGATCTTCCTGATTTCCCTGAAGGCCGGCGGCACGGGTCTCAACCTCACGAGCGCAGACTACGTCATTCACTACGATCCGTGGTGGAACCCCGCCGTGGAAAGCCAGGCCACCGACCGCGCCCACCGTATCGGTCAGTCCCGTCAGGTGTTCTCCTACAAGCTCATCTGCCAGAACACCGTGGAAGAAAAGATTCTGAAGCTTCAGGAAATGAAGCGCGGCGTGGCAGAAGCGGTCATTCCCGGACAGGAATCCTGGAAGTCGCTCACAAGAGAAGACCTCGAAATGCTCTTTGAAGTCTGATCTTCCCCCTGCAACATATCGGCGGCCCTGCGGAAATCCCGCACCGGGCCGCTTTTTTCATGCCGTCGCCTCTTGAAATTTCAGGGCGGCGAAGTATCGTTCCGGCAGAGGCACGAAAAAGCCCCGGGATACCACGCCCGTACAGACGCGCTTTTTCCGCCCGCCGCTCAAATCGTCCGCAACGGAGCGCAGGGTCTTTCTCCCCGCGCTCCGCGTCTCCTTCATCTGCAACGTCACGGGAGTTCCGTCATGACGCTTACCGAACTTCTTTCTCAGGCAAAGCATGCCGTCGTGCTCACGGGCGCGGGCATTTCCACCCTTTCCGGCATTCCCGACTTCCGGGGCGCCGGAGGCCTGTACACCCGTACCGACATCGACGCGAACAAGCTCTTCGATCTCGACTACTTCATGAAGGATCAGCGCTACTACTACGAGCACTCCAGAGACTTTCTCTACAATCTCGATGAAAAGGAGCCCAATCTCGTGCACAGGGCCCTGGCGAGACTGGAAGAAAAGGGCGTCATACACGCGGTCATCACCCAGAACATCGACCTGCTGCATCAGAAGGCAGGTTCGCGCAAGGTGCTGGAACTGCACGGCTCGCCGCTGGTGCATCACTGCCTGCGCTGCGGAAAGAGCTGGAGCTTCGAAGAAATCGCGCCCCGCGTGCGGGCCGGAGAAATCCCCGTCTGCGACAAGTGCGGCGGCATCGTCAAGCCGGATATCGTGTTCTTCGGCGAAGGTCTGCCGGAATACGCCCTCACCGAAGCGGAACGGGAAGCCCGCGCCGCCGACCTCATGCTCGTGCTCGGCACCAGCCTCACCGTGTACCCGGCGGCCGCCGTGCCTGAAATCACGCTTCGCTGCGGCGGAAAAATCGCCATCATCAACCGCGATCCCACGCATCTTGACCGCTATGCCTGCTGGCTGGGACGTGATCTGAAGAAGGAAATGGAAGAGCTCGCCATCTGAACCGCATAACGCGGCAGGAACGCTTTCACGGAAAGATCTCTTTCGGACGCCATGCAGGCGGACGGAGGCTTCCGCACCAAGGCGAACTCAGGAAAGAACGACTTTCTCCACCCCATCCGGCCCTGTACTGCAACCACAGGCGGCCCGGCTTCTCCCGTGAACCAGCGGAAGGGCCGGGCCACTTTCGTCTCCCGGGCGCAAACATTGTTTAAAACCGCCTGTGCCACGCCGGAAACTCCGGCGGAAAATTCCGGGGATTTTCTATTCTCCCAAGGCTGCCGAATGATATCCGCAGTATTCCCCCTCCGAACAGGCCGGAAAAACTCCCAGAACAAGCCGTTTCGACCGCCTTTTCTCCCGAACCTTCCGCAAGCCCTGCAGCGGCAAGAGTGCCTCTGCCTTGCGAACGCAGGCAGAAGGAAGCCGGCCATGGCGCGCCCTTCGCCACCACCCCCCCCGGCATGATGGGCAGACGGTCATCGGGCAGGCAGCCCCTGCTGTTCCGCGCTCCGTGAGGCTGATTCCTCCCTGCTCAGGCACACTTCTTCAAGCTTTCCTTCAAGAATCCTCCGGCAAGGAGCCCCGGCATAGCGCTTCAAGCCGTTGCCTCTCCGCACTCTTCCGTCCTCCCCGTCCGCACTCCGGCATGCTTCTCTGCGCCTTCTTTCCCCCCTTGCAGGGCATTCTCTCCCGGTCTCGAAAAAAAATTTCGTTCCCCTGACCGGGCGGCTCACATTTTTTCCAACTTTTTTTCGTTCCGTTGCGGCAAAAGGAAAACGCGCTCCTTTATTTTGCTGTTTGGCCTTTTTGCAAAATATAAGGCAGCCGGATATCCCGGCACAGCAGATCAGGGAGCCATCATGGCGGCAAGCTGCGCCTGCCGCTCCTGCGCCTGTTTGTCAAGGCTGGCCGAAGTCGCCGTAAGAAACTGACCGAGGCAGGTGAGCTTCAGCGAATAGTACACATGCAGTCCCCGCTTCTCATCCTTCACGATGTCGGCAGACTTCAGTACAGCCAAATGACGGGATACTGTGGACATATCCGCGCCCACAAGCTGCTGAAGTTCGGCCACGCACAAAGGCCCGTGCGACAGAGCCTCCGCCATGAGCAGACGACTCGGATGACCGAGTGCCTTGAATATTCTGGCCTGGGCTTCAATGTATCTGCCGCCCGTACGCTTCATGGAAAGAACTCTCACCCCTCTCTGCTCCTCTCCGGTTTTATTTGTATAGTTTGCAAAATATGCAAGGAAAATTTCAGCTGTCAAGCGTTTTCTCTCCGCAGTTTTTCCACAGAACGACCGTCATATTCACATTTTCGTCATTTTCCATCCTATTGCGCTCTGCAGAAAAGCGTGACAGTATCCGCTCCTCAGGCAAAAGGAACAGAAGATCACGTAAAAAAACGTCCTTCCCGCTCATCAATTTTGACAAAGCTGAACTTTTCAGGAGGCACCTCATGTTCAGAAAATTCTTTGCCGTCGCTCTGGGAACCGCCATGCTGCTCTCCGGCGCTCTGACCGGTGAAGCCGAAGCCGCCAAGTTCGTCACCATCGGTACCGGCGGCATCACCGGCGTGTACTATCCCACCGGCGGCGCCATCGCCAAGATCATCAATGCCAAGAAGGACGTCTACGACATCCGTGCCAGCGTGGAATCCACCGGCGCCTCCAAGTTCAACATCAACGCCATCAACAACGGCGACATCGAATTCGGCATCGCTCAGGCCGACACCCAGTATCAGGCCTACAAGGGCATCGGCGACTGGGAAGGCAAGCCCGTGACCAAGCTGCGCTTCGTGTTCGCCCTCGCCCCCGAGGCCGTGACCTTCGTGGCCGCTGAAGATGCCGGCATCAAGACCCTCACCGACGTGAAGGGAAAGACCATCAACCTCGGCGACCCCGGCTCCGGCAACCGCATCAACGCTCTTCAGGTGTTCAAGGAAGTCGGTCTCGAACCCGGCAGGGACTTCCGCGGCGAAGGACTCAAGCCTGCCGACGCTCCCCACACCCTGCAGGACGGACGCATCGACGGCTTCTTCTACACGCCGGGTCATCCCAACGGCAACATCAAGGAAGCCACGGCCGGTAAGCGCAAGTGCCGCATCGTGCCCATCACCGGCATGGACAACCTGCTCAAGGAGTGCCCCTACTACTCCAAGACCACCATCGACATGAGCCAGTACCCCGACGCCAGCAACGCTTCCGACGGCACCGTGGAAACCATCGGCATGCTGGCCACCTTCGTCACCTCCGCCGACACCCCCGACGACATCGTCTACGCCATCACCAAGGAAGTCGTGGAAAACCTCGACGAATTCAAGTCTCTCCATCCGGCTCTCGCCGCCATTACCAAGGAAAGTCTGCTGGAAGGCCGCACCGCCCCCTTCCATCCCGGCGCCGAAAAGTACTTCCGTGAGGTCGGCCTGCTCAAGTAGTCGTCCGAACGAGTCCGAACGGAACCAGGGAGCCTTTCCGGGTGATCCGGAAAACGCCCCGGCATGAGGCCGGCTGCGCTCCCGATCACGTGCGGACACCGCGTCCATCGTTCCGCGCGGGGGCTGCATCGTCCGCCCCCGCGTGCCGTGTTTCCTCTTCCAATCCCTTACGCTTTCGGAAAACGTTCATGCCCCAGAAACACATTCAGACCACTCCCGCCGGAGACAAGTACAAGGAAGACTTGGCCAATGCCGAACACGGCATGCGCGGCGACACGATGGGCATCACGGCGAAGATCACCTTCGTCATCGCCCTGTGCTGGTCGCTCTTCCAGATGGCCAGCGCCAGCGTGCTGCTCATCGACTCCATCTATGTGAAGTCCATCCATCTGGCCTTCGCCATCACTCTCGTTTATTTCAACATTCCCATGCTCAAGCCCTCGGCCTCCTCCCGATGGGACCTGCGCATTCTTCTGGCCATGAACAGGGTCACCGTCATGGACTACATCCTCGGCATCATCGCCGCGGTGGCCGCGCTCTACATCTTCCTTGATTATGCCGGTCTGTCCTCGCGTCCCGGCTCGCCCAACGCCAGAGACATCGTCATGGGCATCATGCTCGTGGCTCTGCTGCTTGAAGCCACCCGCCGCGTGCTCGGCCCGGCCCTGCCCATCATCAGCAGCGTATTCATTCTGTATGTGTTCACCGGGCCGTATCTGCCCGATTTTCTGGCCTTCAAGGGCGCCTCGCTCTCCCGCTTCATCTCCCAGATCACCATGGACACCCAGGGCGTGTACGGCATTCCCCTGCAGGTCTCGGCCACTGTTGTCTTCCTGTTCGTGCTCTTCGGCACCATGCTCGACAGAGCCGGCGGCGGCACCTTCTTCACCCAGCTTGCCATCAGCGGTCTCGGCCGCTATCGCGGCGGCGCCGCAAAGGCCGCCGTGCTCAGCTCCGCTCTTTCCGGCATGGTCTCCGGCTCCAGCATCGCCAACGTGGTAACCACCGGTACCTTCACCATTCCGCTCATGAAGCGCGTCGGCTATCCCGCCGTCAAGGCCGCGGCTATCGAAGTCGCCTCCTCGGTCAACGGTCAGCTCGCCCCGCCCGTCATGGGCGCCGCCGCCTTCATCATTGCCGAATACGTGAACGTGCCCTACATCGAAGTGGCCAAGGCTGCCGCCATTCCGGCCTTCGCCTCCTACGCCGCCCTGCTGTGGATCACCCATGTGGAAGCCTGCAAGCTCGGTCTGCGCGGCCTCTCCAAAGATGAACTGCCCCGCACCAGAGACGTTCTGCGCGGCGGCGTGCATTTCCTCTTCCCGCTCGCCATGCTGCTCTATGAACTCATAGCCCTGCAGCATTCCGCCGAACTTTCCGTGTTCCGTGCCATCATCGTGCTCGCCGTCATCATGGTCTTCCAGCCGGTGTGCGTCGCCATTGTGCACAAGACCTCCAAATGGCAGGCCCTGAAGGAAGGCATAAAGCTCACCCTTGCCGCCATGGCCGCGGGCGCCAACAACATGGCCGGCGTGGCACTGGCCACGGCTTCGGCCGGCATCATCGTAGGCTGCGTATCCCTCGGCCTCGGCCAGCAGATCACCTCCTTCGTGGAAGTGCTATCCATGGGCAACATCTTCCTGCTGCTCATCATCACCGCCGCCGCCAGCCTCCTGCTCGGCATGGGCCTGCCCACCACGGCCAACTACATCATCATGGCCTCGCTGACCGCGCCCGTGCTCGTGGAACTGGCCTCCGGCTTCTCCATCCACGGCATGCAGCTCGCCGTACCGCTCATGGCCGCCCATCTGTACTGCTTCTACTTCGGCATTCTGGCCGACGATACCCCGCCCGTGGGCCTTGCCGCCTACGCCGGAGCCGCCATCGCCAACGCCTCGCCCATCGCCGTGGGCATTCAGGGCTTCTTCTACGACATCCGTACCGCCCTGCTACCGCTGGTCTTCATCTTCAACCACGACATCATCCTGTAGAACATCGACAGCCTGCCCATGGCCGTCATGATCTTCTGCATGACCTCCCTCGGCATGGTGTGCTTCTCTTCTCTGGTGCAGGGCTGGTTCGTGACCAGAACCAGCATTCTCGACAGAGTGCTTCTGCTGGGAGCGAGCATCGTACTCATGTACCCCGCGCTGCTGACCGGCTTCTTCCTGCCGAATGAACAGCGCCATCTGGGCTACATCGTGGGTCTGGCCCTCATGCTGCTCACCTATCTGCGTCAGAAAGCGGGGGCGAAATTCGCCGCCTCCAAGGAGGTCGTGGCATGAAAAGAAGAACCGGCATCATAGCCAAGCGTTCCCTGCGTCCCAAAATCGAAAGAAAGCCGCAGGACTCCGCCGTACAGCAGGAACTGCAGTGCGCTCACTGCAAGACCATCTTCCCCGACTATCTCGGCCGCTGCCCCGAATGCGGCAGCGACGAATGGACGGCCCTTGTGGAAGTGAATCCCTATGCCCGCGTTCCCGTGGAAAGCCTCATCAAGGGCTGCGCGCATCTCATGTGGATGCTGGGCATCCTGGGCTTCTTCCTCTTCGTCTGGCAGATGGACGATCCCGACATGGAAGTATGTCTGCTCTACCTTTACGGCGGCATCGCCACGCTGGTGATCTGCATACTCATTTCCACGGCGTTCTTCAGTCTGAGTGAACTCATGCGCCGGGTGCTGCGCATACAGCGCCGCCTCAAGGTCTTCCACGAGCACTACAACGAAACGCATCCCGTCAAGCACGTCTGGAACACCCATATCGGCAAGTAACCTTTCCGACCACGCATAAAAAAGCTCCCGCTGGCCCTTCTCGCCGGCGGGAGCTTTTCTATGCCCCGAACGGTGTGGAAATGCCTGGGGAGGCGCTGCGCAGGCCGCTCCATAAAGGCATAATGCGGCGCATGGCGGTTACGGCGTTTACTCATCTGCCTGCATGCCTCTCATCGCCCGGCAGCAAAAGCTCCGGCGTCGATTTTTTCCACTCCTCACCACACACTGCTACATAATATCAGCAAAGCCTGACCGCCTCTCTTCATGGACGCAGGTACCGTGCTTTCTGCGGTCTGCAGCACCCCGCGCGCAGAAGGCCTGCAAAACGGGCACAATCATGTGACCCCGAGGAGCGATGCCCCCTCTCCCGCCCGCGGCACGATCCTCAGGCCGCGAAACGGGCAGCACTCGCCGTCTGCGCGCACGGCCCCGCATCAAAAGCAAAAGGGCGGCGGAGTTCTCCGTCGCCCTTCCTGTTTTTCCTCCGAAGCCGGATGCCATCCGGATCAGTTCTTCGGCATATAATTCTTCAGAGCCTTCTGTCCGGCCTTCGAGCTGAAGGTCACCGGCAGATCGTCCGAGCCCATCATCGCCATGGTGAACAGCTCCAGAAGGCTTATCGGCGCTGCAGGCTCAAGATCCATGGCAAACTCACCGGGCGTGGCCAGCTGTTCCGTGAGCGCCGTACCGAGCTGTCGGGCGGCCCTGTTCGGCAGCTGACTGGTCATGGCCAGCACCTGCGAAGCCTCCATCAGCAGATCATCGGGGCTTCTGCCTTCCTGTCTGGCCAGGATCTCCACAGCCATGGCCAGCAGACCGGAATCTCTGTAGACCAGATTCAGATTCTTCAGCTGCACGCGCTGCATCAGTTCTTCGGGAGCGAGATCGTCCATGCCGGACCAGCTCTGCAGAGCCTTGATGTCACCCCGAAGCGCCAGACTGCCTTCCATCTCACCGAGGCCCTTCAGTTCGTACCGGCCCTTGCCCTCAATGCTGTCGTCACCGGAAACGCTCTCGCCGCTCATATTCAGCACAAAGCCCTCGGGAGCGTATCGCGCAATGATGGCGTCCGAGGTCAGCTCGGGCACATCCAGCTTCAGGGCGTCGAGAGAAGCCGTGCTTCTGACATCCCCTTCCGCCGTCAGCGCCTGCGTATAATTAAATCCGTTCAGAGCCAGCGCAGCCATCTTTTTACCGGCGCTCTCCGCAGCAGCGTCGCCGCCGGTAAGCTCAACCCGGGCGCCCTGCATGCCCATGCGGGAGAAAGGAACCCTCTTTTCGTAATTCTGCTGAAGCACCGTCACCAGTCTGGTCAGCTGCTCCTCAAACGCCATCGAACCGGCTTCGGTGTCCAGATCGGCGGCATCCAGAGCCTCGTTGATGCCGGAAAGCTCAACCATGACGGCAGGATCCGGCAACAGCACATCCCTGACTTCCAGACGCTGAACGCCGCCGGAAATCATATCGCCGGAGCTGTCTTTGCCGGAGAAACGAACGCCGGAAAGATACATGCTCACGGGAGCGACCTTTTCCTCGATACGCGGAGCACGCACGCCTTCGGAAAGCGCAATCTTGTCGATGGTTGCGGTCACCGGCGCCGTATCGGGTTCGGTGATCGTGAGCGCCACGTTGCTGATGTCCAGCCCGTCCAGACGATAGCGATACAGCTCCTCATAATAGGAAAGCTCGCCGTTGTGCTGCCGGTGCTGATCGAGGAACATGCCCAGACGCTGATACCAGCCGCGCAGCTGCACATCGGAAATGCGCTGCTCCACCTGCGTATTGTCAACATGCAGCCTGTCGATGATGCCCTGAGCATGGATGGACTCCGCCACGATGGGAAGCGTATCCGGATCATAGGCGGGCATGTTGGGCTTGACGAACATGCACTTGCGGTTGAAGCCCGTGACTTCCACGAGCTCAATGGAGCCTTTGTGCATGATCTTTTCGTCGGGCAGCTCATATTCCACGCCCTTCAGCGTGAGCGTATTGCTGAGAAACGAATACCGGATTTCCCGGGCCTCGGCAGGCACGGCGGAAAGCGCCGCAAACACGGCGTCTTCGGTATAGCTTTCAAGAATGCGCAGTCCCATGTAGCCGGAAAGTCCGGCCCAGAAGATAAGACCGCCGACGATATACTTCTTGTTCATCCATGCTCCTCTGACTTGTTATGAACCGTATCTGAAACAGAACGGAAAACTACTCGATTCCGAGCAGCGTCTTGACGGCTTCTTCGCGGAATCCCACCGCGCTGCGGCCGTCAGGCACCACCAGCGTGGGGAAGGAGCCGCGCGGATTGTACGAACGCAGCGTCGTCATGATCTGCTTGCGGGCCGGATCGGCAAAGTCGTCCACATAAATCAGGCGATGCGCTATGCCGTGGTTGTCAAGAAAATCCTTGAGCCGTACGCAGTGCCGGCAGGTATGCAGGGTGTACATCACCGGCATGCCGCAGCTGCAGGGATCCACCCCGCAGCGATAATCCTCTTCCAGCCCCGCGGGCACGCCGTCCTGAACAGAAGAGGCTTTTTTCGCCGTCGTTCTCTTTTTGCCGCCCTTGCGGGAGAACAGCACAAGAACACAAACCGCCGCAAGAATACACGCCACAAATATGGGCAATGAGCCTGAACCAGACACTGCTTCCACGGAATGCTCCTGAATTCGGCCCGACGGGCCGTCTGCCCGGGCCCACGGCCCGGAAAGAAATCAGGAGAGCCGGACAATCCGACTCTCCCTCATACATACGACTAAAGGCTATTCAAAACGGCTCACCCGGGTGATGACCACCATGTCCACGGGCACGGCTTCATGTTCACCCTGAGGTTTCACTTTAAGTTTGGCAATCTTGTCCACAACGTCCATGCCGTCTTCCACGCGGCCGAACACGCAGTAGCCGTAGCCTTCAGGCGTGTCGTCCTTGTGATCGAGCTCCTCATTGTCCACCAGATTGATGAAGAACTGCGCCGCAGCGGAATGAGGCTCGGACGTGCGGGCCATGGCAAGCGTGCCGCGCTTGTTGGAAAGACCGTTGCCGGCTTCGTTCATCACCGGTTCGTGCGTGGGCTTTTCGTCCATGCGCACGCCGAGTCCACCGCCCTGGATCATGAAATCCTTGATGACGCGGTGGAAAATGGTGTTGTTGTAAAATTCTTCATCGACATAGCGCAGGAAGTTCGCCACGGTAGCGGGCGCCTTGTCTTCAAAAAGTTCCAGCAGAATGTCGCCGGAGGAAGTTTCCATAAGGATAAGAGGATTGCTCATCGTCATCTCCACAAAGATAATTTTTTCTTTTGTGACGCAAAAAGGGGGAAAAGGCAAGGCGGAACGCCCGCGCTATGCCGACTGTTCCATGAATCCGCGCACCTCTTCCATGCTGCCGCAGTAGTGCAGCGCCTGCATGAGACACACCGTCAGCGTTTCCACGGTTTTGTCCCCGCCGGAAACCGCGCCGAGTCTGGCGGCCAGCACCCCGATCGGATACCGGGAAAGATCCACGCCGTCGAAAATGCACTGGGAGGCGCATACGATGACCACGCCCTTTTCCACGGCCCGGCGTATGGCAGGAAGAAAACTGCCCCGGCTGTCGTTGGGCACCCCGCCCGCGCCGAAGCCTTCAATGATGACTCCCCGGTATCCGGCATCGACCAGCATGTCCAGAAGCGCAGGAGACGTGCCGGGAACCAGCTTGAGCACGCATACCCGGCGCTCCAGACCGGTCACCAGTTCCAGAGGTCCCGCAGGCAGCGGCCGCCGTTCCTTCCACTGCACCCCCTGCGGCGTGATGCGGGCCAGAGGCGCATTCACGCTGGCATAGGCCGCAAAGCTTTCCGTATGCATCTTCTTGGCACGGCTGCCGTCGATGACGTCGCCGTGAAACACCACGAACACCCCGGGCACGCCCTCGCAGGCCACGAAAAAGGCATCACGGAGATTCCGCGGGCCGTCGGAGCCTGCCGCGCCGAGCGGCAGCTGCGAGCCGGTGATGATCACGGGCTTGCCGAGATTTCTCAGCATCTGATGAAGAGCCGCCGCCGTATAGGCGAGCGTGTCCGTTCCGTGCGTGATCACGAAGCCGTCGTAGCGCTCATGCGCCCCGGCCACGGCGCGGGCCATGCGCTCCCAGTCTTCGGGCTGCAGATTGCTGCTGTCGAGATTCATGAGCTCCTGCACGTCCACTTCACAGGGTATGCCGGAACCGTGCAGCGCTTCCAGCATGGCCGACCCGGAGAGGCGCGGTACAAGCCCGTCTTCCGAAGGCTCGCAGGCAATGGTGCCCCCCGTGGCCAGCATGAGTATCCTTTTCATATCGTATCCTTTTCTTCCGAAACAAGTTCGCTGGCGCCGTCCGTGGCCTCACGGAGCGCCTTTCCGCACTCCTGCACGAGGTCTTCGGGAAGTTCCAGCGTAAAAAGAGCCCGGTCGGCAAAGTCCTCGTCCACGATGCGGGCCTGAAAACGGGGAAGCAGCCGGTGAAAACGATCGGCATGCGCATAGTCCACTTCGGCCAGAACCCGGACAAGCACCTTTTTCTCCGTTACCGGCAGAAGCGTGAGCGCCTGCTTCACGCCGTTCTGATACGCGCGGGTCAGACCGCCCGTGCCCAGCTTTATGCCCCCGAAGTAACGCGTGGTCACGGCAACAAGTTCGCCTACGCCGCCGTAAAGCAGCTGTGCCAGCATGGGCCTGCCCGCCGTGCCGTGCGGTTCGCCGTCGTCGCTCTGCCCCACCTGCGCGGTATCGCCGGGCCTGCCCACGGCATAGGCCCAGCAGTTATGACGCGCGTCGGGAAATTCCCTCCGGACGCTCTCCACAAAGGCAAGCGCCCTCTCCCGGCTGTCGGCCCGGGCCAGCGTGGTGATGAAGCGGCTGCGCTTTATCTCCTCTTCAAAGCGAATCCGGTACTCCTCACCGGAAGAAGACGAAAAGCCGCGCTCCCCGAACAGAGGAAGATCGGGAACCTTATAGGACAAAGACATAAAAAACCTTTTATTTCAAAAAGTTGGAAAAAATTATAAAAAAACTTTCCCGACCCCGCAAAAAAACACTTTACAAAGCGGGAGCCCTGTTCTAAATAAGAATCGTTCCTGTTATGGGAACAACCGAACACAACAACACAACGTCAACGTTTTTTCGCACAAGGAGCCCTTATGAGCAAGACCTATGACAACCTGATGGAAGCTTTCGCCGGTGAATCCCAGGCCAACCGCAAGTACCTCGCCTTTGCCGCTCAGGCTGAAAAGGAAGGCTGCAAGCAGGCCGCCAAGATGTTCCGCGCCGCTGCCGAAGCTGAAACCATTCATGCTCTGGCCCACTTCCGCAACGCCAAGGAAGTGAAGAGCACCGCTGAAAACATTCAGGCCGCCATTGCCGGTGAAACCCACGAATGCGTGAACATGTATCCCGGCATGATCCTCGACGCCAAGAACGAAGAGGAAATGGCCATCGCCAAGTACCTCGACATGGTCTGCAAGGTGGAAGGCGTGCACGCCGAACTGTACAAGGACGTGGCTCTTGATCCCACCACCGACGCCGAAGACTACTACATCTGCCCTGTGTGCGGCTTCATCAGCAAGGGCCAGTTCGAAGGCAAGTGCCCCGTCTGCGGCGCTGCCGGTGAAAAGTTCTACACCGTGAAGTAAATGCTTCGCCGCCTTCGGGCGGCAGCTGCCTTTCAGGCCGTCGGTTCTCCGGCGGCCTTTTTTTGTACCCTATCCAGATTTTCCGGCTGCCCCGCAGATTTCTTCCAGATTCTGCCGCGCTGCGCAAGCCCGCAGCCTCCTCGCTGACGCCGCCATGCCGACGCCTCACGCCCCTTTTCCATTTACAAAAGGACGTTGGAGGCATAGAAATTGTTTTCCTACCCCTTTTCCCCGAGGCAGTCATGGACAGCGATATTCTCATCACCGGCGCGGCCTGGTTCATCGGAGCGTTCATCAACGGCCTTACAGGCATGGGAGGCGCCCTCATCGCCCTGCCGCTGATATCGCTTTTCGCGTCTTCAAAAGACGTCATTGTCGTCAGCATGCTGTCGGGCTTCATGGTCGGCCTCATGTGCCTTTCCCTCTACTGGCGCTACATCAATCTCAGGGAAGTTCTCGGCTTCTGGCTGGCCGCCGTTCCGGGCATTCTGCTCGGCGTCTGGACGCTCAAGATCGTGAACATCGCGTGGCTCGAGCTTCTGCTCGGCATTCTGCTCGTCATACACATCATCGTGCAGATCATTCAGGACTGGCTCGGCACCTGCATGGCTCCGAGGGCGGTCATGAAATACCTGTGCGGATTCGCGGCAGGCTTCTTCAGCGGATCGCTGGGCGTCAACGGCCCCATCATGGCCATATACACCTCGCTCATGTGCATGGAAAAGAACAGGGCCCGCGGCTTCTTCACCAGTTCCATGATGGCCTCCTTCGTGAGCATTTCCGTGCTCGTGAGCAACGGACTCGTGACGGAAGACGTGCTTCACGCCGTCTCCTGGGTGGCCCCCGCCGCCGTGACGGGCTTTATCTGCGCGTGGCCTCTGGCAAAGCGCATCAAGCAGGAAACCTTCCACCATGCCCTGCTCATTCTGCTCGGCGTGGCCGCCGTCTCGCTGTTTCTCCAGGTGCTGCCCTTCTTCACCCGGTAACCGGCCGCCCGTCACTCAGATTCCTCGCCCTTCCGCCGGGCCGCGTTCCGCATGCGGCTCACAGTTTCGTCCCGGCCGCTGATGTTCCTGCCGAACGTGTCCTTTTTTCACGCCCATTTTCCATTTACAAAAGTCCTCCAAAGGAATAAGAGGCTTTCCTCACACTTTTTTTTCGAGGACTTCATGTTCAGCGATCTATTCATCATCGGCGGCGCATGGTTCGTCGGGGCCTTCATCAACGGCCTCACCGGCATGGGGGGCATGCTCATTGCGCTTCCGCTCATCACCCTGTTCGTATCTTCCAAGACGGTCATTCTCATCAGCTTCATAGCGTCCGTCATGGTCGGTCTCATGTCCTTTGCCCTGTACTGGCGCTACATCAACATCAGAGACGTCATCGGGTTCTGGCTTCCCGCCCTGCCGGGCATCCTGCTCGGCGTCTGGACGCTGAAAGTCGTGGACATGGCCATTCTCGAGCTCATGCTCTGCGTCATCATCATCCTGCACGTCATCGTGCAGCTCATTCAGGACTGGCTCGGCTCCTGCATGGCGCCGCGGCCTCTTCTCAAGTATCTTTGCGGCTTTTTTGCCGGATTCTTCGGCGGCTCCATAGGCATCAACGGCCCCATCATGGCCATGTACGCCTCGCTCACCTGCATGGACAAGAACACGGCCAGAGGTTTTTTCACCAGCTCCACGGGCGCTTCGCTCATCAGTCTCGCCGTCATCATCAGCCACGGACTCATCACCGAAGACGTCATGACCAGCGCCTCCATGGTGGCCCCTGCCGCCGCTGCGGGCTTCCTCTGCGCATGGCCGCTGGCACGGCGCATCAAGCAGGCCACCTTCCACAACGCCCTGCTCATTCTGCTCGGCATGGCCGCCGTCTCCCTGTTCATGCAGATGTCGCCCTACTTCATCGGCTGACGACGTCTTCTGCCCGCCGGGCGGCCTGCCGGAAATCTCCGCAGCCCCTCCCCGCCCGCAGGCATGGCATCCGTTTCCCGTCCTTCAAAAGACACAATGGGGCCCCACCGGCATAGCCGGTGGTTCCTCTTATGCGCCTGTAAGGCTCTC
>OOCM01000320.1_pt1 | contig 49621 bp, 38 predicted proteins | sample 1671111 | NCBI WGS metagenome assembly OOCM01 (sample SAMN06348123, study PRJEB24527) | human gut metagenome | biome: human gut; feature: ankylosing spondylitis patient; material: feces | host: Homo sapiens | place: China | collected 2015-10 | reverse complement strand
GATTTTTAGGGCTAACGAAAAAAAGAAGGTGCATCGTGCATTACGACACACCCTCTTTTTCATGCGATGTTACATGTATACAAAAAACAAGCCGTACTCCAAATCAAAAGATACATCTTGGAGTCCGGCTTGATAATTTAATGAACGTCTTGACGCAATATCAATGCTTATGTCATAACAAGCATCAAATACGTGCAACAGTCTTAATATCTGGAATTTTCTTCAAATTGTCAATAATTACTTCTACATCGTCCGTATCGTGAACATAAACCTGAACACGTCCTTCAAAAAGACCATCATCCGACTCTATCTCCAATTTACGGATGTTGACATTGAGAAGTTTTGAAATCACCTGCGTAATCTGATTAAGAAGACCTACTTTATCAATTCCCTTCATATATATATTTACAGGGAACAGAAGCACCTTGTTGGTATTCCATTTAGCAGCCAAAACCCTATTGCCGTGACTGCTTTTCAGACGTATGGCTGTAGGACACTGGAGCTTGTGTATTGCAATATGGTTGTTGTCATCTATAAATCCCATAACCGGGTCACCAGGAATAGGTTTGCAGCAATCCGACAGTGTGTACTGACCACTGATAGTATCCTCAGTCAGGATAAGAGTCTGCTTGCGGTCTATAGGCTTTGTAGACTTTTCAATCTTCTGTTCTGGAGCCTTATCCGCATGCTTGCGTCCAAACTTAAAAAGATTCTTAAACGAAAGTGAAAGCACTCCGCTCTGCCTGCCACGCAATGCGTCAGCATCTTCCGGACCAAGAACGACCTGTTTCTTACCTAAAGCAGAATAGAAAGCATCGACTTTGCTCATGCCATGCTTACTGCACAGCTTTTCGACATTTATAGAGTTCTTCTGAATGTCTTCCTTCTTAAAGAAGTCATCCAAAATCGCTTCACCGGCCTTACGGGCATCTCGTTCTTCACGACGCAGGATGGAAAGAATCTTTGCAGTAGCCTTGGCTGTAGTTGCAATATTGAGCCAAGACTCCTGAACATACTGAGACTTGGACGTAAGTATCTCCACCTGGTCACCGCTCTCGAGCTTGTGGCTCATAGGTACAAGCTTGTGGTTGACCTTTGCACCAATGCAATGACTTCCTACAAATGTGTGTATGGAGAAAGCAAAGTCGAGTGCCGTACTTCCTGCCGGAAGCGTGCGCAACTCACCTTTTGGAGTAAAGACAAAAATTTCAGATGCAAAAAGATTGAGTTTGATGGTTTCAAGAAAGTCCATTGCATCCGGCTGAGGATCATCAAGTATTTCCTTGATGGTTGTCAACCATTTGTCGAGTTCGCTTTCACTAGCCTGCTCTGTCTTGTCGCCTTCCTTATATTTCCAATGGGCGGCAAATCCCTTTTCCGCAATTTCGTCCATACGACGGCTACGGATCTGCACCTCTATCCATTCTCCCTTATGGCTCATGAGGGTGACATGGAGCGCCTGATAACCGTTGGCCTTAGGATGGCTTACCCAATCGCGCAGACGATCTGGATGCGACTTATATATCTTGCATATTGCAACATATATGTTAAAGCATTCCCTATATTCTTCTTCGAGGTCCGCAGTATCGAATATGATTCTTACAGCAAGTATATCGTAAATTTCCTCGAATGTTATATGCTTGTTCTGCATCTTGCACCATATAGAATATGGAGACTTGATGCGGGCCTTGATTTCATACTTAAGACCCATACGGTCAAGACTGGCCCTTATTGGAGCTGTGAACTCATCAAAGACGGTGTTTCTCTCGGCTTCCGTAACAGCAAGCTTATCGATGATCTGCGCATACTCGTCTGGATGCTCGTATTTGAAACTGAGATCCTCCAGTTCGGTTTTTATGGTATTAAGTCCCAAACGATTTGCCAGCGGAGCATATATGTAAAGCGTTTCACCAGCTATCTTATACTGCTTGTTGACCGGCTGCGAACCGAGTGTACGCATATTGTGCAGTCTATCGGCAATCTTTATAAGGATAACTCTGATGTCTTCGCTCATAGTCAAAAGAAGCTTCTTGAAATTCTCTGCTTGAGCTGAAGCATGATCACCGAATATACCTCCGGAAATCTTTGTCAATCCGTCAACAATGCGCGCAACCTTCTCACCGAACATGTTTTGAATATCATCGACAGTATAGTCGGTATCTTCGACAACATCGTGCAGGAGTGCGGCGCATATAGACGTGGAACCAAGTCCTATTTCCGTACACGTAATCTGCGCAACGGCAATAGGATGCATGATATATGGTTCGCCAGAAAGACGTCTGACGCCCTTATGTGCATGCCTTGCAAAGTTGAAAGCCTTGGTAATCACCTCCACCTTCTTACGGTGCCGGCTTGCAATATAAGAATCAAGAAGGTTCTGAAATGCTTCATTAACCATCTTTTCTTCATTCTCTTCTTTTGTAAGTAGCTCTTCCATAAGACCGGTAATTAATGACTATTTTGTCAAACGTTAAACATCACCAATGCTGATATCCATAAGGACACTTACATAGTAAACGATGTACGATATCAGACATCACAAGCCTATCAGCGTACACGTATTCTCTGTCCTGGACGTATCATAGTACCTCTGATGCCGTTGAGACGTCTCAATTTAGAAACAGTTGTTCCGTTTCGCTTAGCAATTTCCGACAGTGTATCACCCTTTCTAACCTTAACTGTTTTAGTGCGTGTACGTGAAGACTTCTTTGTGCTCTGCTTTTGATTGTCTACAGTTTCCGATACATCTGCAGTCACAGAACGTCTCATCTGCACATTGTCAAGCTCCATTGCATATATGCTGTCTTCATTCATGATGAATTTCTCGATATATGCCTGAGGTAAGCGCAAAGCATAATCAGCCGGTACGATATCATGTCTATACTGCGGATTCAGAGCACGAAGCTGTTCGACTGTAACTCCGCATCCGTGAGCAATCTGATCAAGATGCACTTCCTTTGAAACCACTACCGTATCTGTTTCCATAGGAAGGTGAGCTTCCATTGGTCTTATTCCGTGCTTGCAGTAATAGTTCATTATATAATTGGCGGCAATGAATGCCGGAACGTAGCCACGCGTTTCCCTAGGAAGATATGCATATACAGTCCAATAATCTGTGCGCAGGGAATCTTTTGAAGATCTTGCTATAGCCTTGTCTACGTTGCCTTCACCACAGTTATATGCGGCAATGGCCAATCCCCAATCGCCGAAGCGGTTGTAAAGATCGCGCAAATATTTGGCTGCGGCATAGCTGGACTTAACAGGATCGCGTCTTTCGTCAACAAGTGTATTGACTTCCAGTCCATAACGTTTTGCGGTAGGCACCATAAACTGCCAAAGTCCAGCAGCTCCCACTCTCGAAACAGCTGTCGGACGTAATGCTGATTCTATAACTGGAAGGTATTTCAGCTCCAATGGAACTCCATACATCTCGAGCGCCTCCTCAAATATAGGAACATAGAAATTAATGTTTCCAAGCATGACGGCAACGGAGTTACGGAGATCCATACAATACTTATCTATGAACTTTCGCGTAACATTGTTGATTGGCATCTCTATATTTGTAGGTATACGTGAAAGTCTCTGTATGAGTATGCTGTCGTTGTACGGCAGATCCTCAACAACTTCACGTCCTTCAGACAACCCATTAGCAACACCGTATTCGCTTAAGATTGTGTCTGCATCAGTTGTCATTCCGTCAGGCATATCAAATGCCTCTATCTCACCGGTTTTGTCATTACGCACCTCAATCGTGTTCTGGGCCATTGCTCCACCGAACAGGCACGCCGACATAAACAATATTGCAATTCTCTTTTTCATATTCTGTCCTTTCAAAAGTTCAAACTGCACTGTATGCCATAAGAATTTGAACTTAATGATCTTATATTATTATCAAATCTGTTATGCTTGTCATTTATTATAGCCGGTTGAACTTTCATACTCAAATCACGGCTGATATCGAAGCTGGACAATTCAGCATCTACATAGGCATCAACTATGGAAAGAAGATAAACACCTATTATACAGAAAATGCTGAGGTCGCGATATCTTCTGTAATAGTTCTTTTTGTTCTGGAACAATGTTTTCAGACGTTCCATATTGGCATCAATATCATAGCTTGGCGGAAGGAAATTCTCATAGCTGTTGGTGTTTGGGTCATCATCCATAATATCAATATATGCCTGAGAATAATCTCTATACATCGTGTTGTTCCAGCTGAGAGCATACGCACATCCCACAAAAGCTCCATAAACAATCGGAAGTTTCCAATATTTACGGTTGTAAATTTGTCCACCTCCGGGGAAAACAACGGCATACCACATGGCACGCTTCGGATCCGGAATCCAGCGCTCGGTATTGATCACCTCACCTGTGACATAAGCAGAATCTGCCTTTAACGAAGCTATGGAAGCAGAATCTGCAGTATAAACCAAAGAGTCATTGGACAAACTGTCAACGCGTGCACCAGCAGAAGCGATAGCGTCACCTGCGATCCCGACAATACTGTCGTTGACAGCAAAATCACCGCGCGACAACGTATCAGAAACAACGGAGTCTGCCACTTCGGAATCCGAACCATACAGCTGTCCCCACAGGCCTGCAACAGGTTCTGATGCCGAAAAATCAAATGCAAATGAACTGAAAAAAGTGCAGATGCATCCGACAACAATCAACAAACAACGTCTATATAAATGTCTCATTTGGATTACTATAAAAATATGGATTTGCCGCATCAGAACCATACAGGTCATTACATCGGCATAAATACCATAAGAAAAAAAATAAAATTACGGTCACCTGATACGCTGACCGTAATTATACAATATCAATGTTCACTCTGCTGTACAAGCAGCGATTATCCTCTTCAACTCTTCTGCATCTGCAAAAGATATGCTGATTTTTCCGCCTCCTTTTGGAGTACATGAAATCTGCACCTTGGCTCCAATACGTTCCGAAAGGCGACTGCGCATACCAACATACTCTTCAGGAAGAGATTTTGCTGCTGTTGTCTTCACATGTTTATATTCGCCGTTTTCGTTGATTTCCTTTATGAGTTCCTCAACCTTGCGCACCGAATACCCCTTCTGCTGTATCTCTCTGAAAAGCTTCAGCTGAAGTTTAGGGTCTTCAAGTGAAAGCAGGGCACGTGCATGTCCCATGTCGATTTTATGGTTCTGCAAAGCGACCTGAACCGGTGCCGGAAGTTTGAGCAGGCGGAGATAATTTGCAATTGTAGTACGCTTCTTGCCCACACGATCGCTCAACTTCTCCTGAGTAAGTTCATACTGATCGATAAGATGCTGATATGCAAGCGCAATTTCTATGGAGTTAAGATCCTGACGCTGAATATTTTCAATCAGTGCCATCTCCATGACATTCTCATCGCTGGCCTTACGTATATATGCAGGAATAGACGTAAGTCCTGCCTGCTGTGATGCACGCCAACGACGCTCACCGGCAATAATCTGATACCTTCCGTTCTCCATCTCACGAAGAGTTATAGGCTGGATTATTCCAATCTCAGCTATGGAGTCAGCCAATTCGCGGAGCTGTTCTTCATCGAACTCACGACGCGGCTGGTTAGGATTAGCATCTATAAGATCTAGTCTGATTTCATTTATTGTAGACGAGCCCGCAGTTCGAACCTCTTCAGTAGATATAAGCGCGTCCAAACCACGTCCCAATGCGTTAAATTTCTTTCTTACAGCCATTTGTCAAGATTTTCTATTCAGCTTTACATCATATTAAATATTCACTAAGTCTTTGCAAATCATGCAAAAGCGCACAACGCCCAATCACTCGCGACTGATAATTTCCTTTGCGAGAGCCGAGTAATTCTTAGCACCGGTTGAAGTTGCATCATATAGAATACAAGGAATACCGTGACTTGGTGCTTCACTCAATTTGACATTTCGCTGTATGACAGTTTTAAAAACAAGTTCCTGGAAATGGCGTTTTACCTCTTCATAAATCTGATTCGCAAGACGTAGACGTGAATCATACATTGTAAGCAGGAATCCCTCAATCTCAAGCTGAGGATTAAGTTTCGATTTTATGATTTTTATGGTATTGAGAAGCTTGCTTATACCTTCGAGGGCAAAATATTCACACTGCACCGGTATTATTACCGAATCAGCAGCCGTAAGAGAGTTGACCGTAATCAGACCAAGAGACGGAGAACAGTCTATAAGTATGTAATCGTACTCACCCCTCAACGGATCAAGCACTTTCTTCATAACCCGTTCCCTATTATCAATATTGAGCATTTCAATCTCGGCGCCTACCAGATCGATATGCGACGGAATAATATCAAGCCCCTCTATATCTGAAGTGTAAATTGCTTCATGAGGATCTGCATTGTCAATTATGCAATCATAGATGGAAGTTTCGACTTGCTGAATGTCGACACCGAGTCCGGAAGAGGCATTTGCCTGAGGATCAGCATCTACAACCAGCACTTTCTTTTCAAGAGTTGCAAGAGAAGCAGCCAAGTTTATGGCTGAAGTCGTCTTTCCTACACCACCCTTCTGATTTGCCAAAGCAATAATTTTACCCATGTTTCTTCTTTTTCATTCATATACGCACATGCAAGTATGTACATATATATTCCATATTATATGCAAATATAGCGCTTTCCCAATACACAGTAAGCCTTTTTTCTATTTTTTAACTGAACACGCGTCAGCGCGAATTGCTATATCCCTCCGCTTTCAATATCTCCACGACACGAGCTCGAAGATCACCCTGAATTACGATTTCGCCATCTTTAGCCGAGCCTCCTACACCACATCTATTCTTCAGGATACGTGCCAGCTCTTTCAAGTCTTCTTGACTTCCAACAAACCCTTTCACCAACGTAACAGTTTTACCTCCACGGCCTGCCCGTTCCATACTTACCCTGAGTTTCTGGGCGTTACGAGGCAAACTTTCCTGTTCAGGTTCACTGTCAGATACAAATTCATAATCGGGATTTGTGGAATATACCATTCCCAATCTATGTTTCCAATCGTTATTACTCATACATACAAATATATTATTTGCAAAAATAGCAAATACATGCCAATGCATGAAAAGCAGCAGATGAAAAAAGATGCAAAACAGCAAAACAAAAAAACGAGATATCAGACTTGAAGTCGAATATCTCGTTTCGTTGTCGGGGCAGCGTGACTCGAACACGCGACCGCCTGGTCCCAAACCAGGAACGCTACCAACTGCGCTATACCCCGAATATTATTTTACTTAAATTGCCTCGGACAACCCTTTGGGCTGTTGCTTTCCGAAAGCGAGTGCAAAGGTACTACTTTTTTAATAACATGCAAAAAATACGTCTATTTTTTCAATAAAAAAGTCATAAAAACACATATCCAACAATATATGATGCCATAGGATGAGTATTATTCGCAAATTTACCAGAGATTGCAACAAGCAATACTTGGAATTAAAGACTGGTTGCAAACACCATCGCAACCAACAAAAACAAAGATAAAAAGTATTTTCATCCGAGTTAAACAATATTTCCATCTGTACTAACATTACACGCCATCTGTACAAACTTTCCATTGCTGAGTTGTTAACCGAAAACGTGCATATTGCGAGCACAGCAAACACACTTTTCAAGAACAAATATCAAGGAGTACATTGATGCTTTCAACACACTATTCCACATCCATCAAAAACACATGTATAAGATTTAGCCACTGTCAGAATTACGAATAAAAAACCGCATCGTACTCTACGACACGGTTTAATATTATAAAATACAAAATACAGACTTACGCAAAACTATTCTTATACCATTCGAACAGACGTTTTACTCCATCTTCGATTTCCACCTTATGATGCCATCCGAGCTTATGAAGTTTTGATACATCCACCAACTTTCTAGGTGTGCCATCAGGCTTGGACGCATCAAATTCCAAACGCCCCTTAAAGCCTACTGTATCTGCTACAAGATGCGCAAGTTCCTTTATCGTAAGCTCTTTGCCAGTTCCAATATTTATATGGCAATTACGGATCTCGCCTAAGGAAGGTATAGCACCTCCCCGCCCAGTTGAAGAATTTCTGTTCGCAGGTCCGTCAGCCTTAGCACCCAGATGCACAGAACTGTATACGTCGCGCCCTATGATATCCTTAAAATCGACATTAAGAAGCAGATAAACACTTGCATCGGCCATATCTTCGCTCCACAAGAATTCGCGCAGTGGAGCACCAGTTCCCCAAAGAACAACACGACCTGGTTCGATACCGTATTTCGACAAGATATTCAGAATCTGCTGTTCGGAAGCACTGCCATCAACTGCTTCAACCGGACGAACGGAAAGATCTTTGCGCACTGCCTCCCAATTATTCTCACCAAGCAACTTGCTCAAATAAATCTTTCTCATCATGGCAGGCATCACATGACTGTTTTCAAGATGAAAATTGTCATTTGGTCCATAAAGATTTGTCGGCATTACTGCTATATAGTTGGTTCCATACTGCAGATTACAGCTTTCACACATCTTGAGTCCTGCAATCTTGGCAATGGCATACTCCTCATTCGTATATTCAAGTTCTGAAGTAAGAAGTGCATCTTCACTAATAGGCTGAGGCGCATTCTTAGGATAAATACATGTAGAACCCATGAACAACAGCTTTTTAACGCCATGCACCAATGATTCTCCAATAACATTGCATTGTATCATCAAATTCTGCATTATAAAATCGGCCCTATACAAGCTGTTTGCCATAATACCGCCAACATGGGCTGCTGCAAGAACTACATACTCCGGATTTTCTTCGTCGAAAAACTTCTTCACAGCTACTCGATCCAGCAAATCCAGTTCCGAATGGCTCCTGCCCACCAGATTGCTGTAACCACGGTTTTTAAGATTATTCCAAATGGCAGAACCCACAAGACCGCGGTGACCGGCTACATATATTTTTGCATCTTTATCAATCATAACAAATCAATGTATTTATGAAAAGCCATTAAACAAGAAACATCAATCAGGCATTTTAGCCTTCAGATACAATTTTCTGACAAACTTCATATCATGCTCAACCATTATACGCACAAGTTCCTCAAAAGAGGTCTTGCGAGGGTTCCAGCCAAGCACCTTACGCGCCTTTGTAGGATCACCAAGCAACTGCTCAACTTCGCAAGGTCTGAAATATTTAGGATCGACTTCAACCAAAATACGACCTGTAGCCTTATCTATTCCTTTCTCGTCCAATCCTTGTCCTTGCCATTCCAAATCAATACCACAATATTTAAAAGCCAAAGTAGCAAACTCTCTGACTGTATGATATTCACCTGTTGCAATTACAAAATCATCAGGTTCCGGCTGCTGAAGTATCAGCCACATACACTCTACATAATCCTTTGCATATCCCCAATCTCGCAAAGCATCGAGATTACCTAAATAAAGCTTGTCCTGAAATCCTTGTACTATGCGTGTTGCAGCCAAAGTTATCTTGCGAGTAACGAAATTCTCACCTCGTCTTTCACTCTCGTGGTTGAAAAGAATACCGTTAACGCAATACATACCATAGCTTTCACGATAATTTTTCATTATCCAATAAGCATACAACTTTGCAACACTGTACGGAGAACGCGGATGGAATGGTGTTGTTTCACGCTGAGGAACCTCTTCAACTTTTCCAAAAAGTTCTGAAGTGGAAGCCTGGTAAATTCTGCATTTGTTGTCCAACCTGTTTATACGAACCGCCTCCAAAAGACGCAATACACCAACGGCATCGGTATCGGCTGTATATTCAGGAACATCAAAACTTACCTTGACATGGCTCTGAGCAGCTAGATTATATATCTCTGTCGGCTGAACTTCACCTATAATCCTTATCAAGGAACTTGAATCTGTCATATCAGCCCAATGAAGTTCTACCAAACGAGATTTCTTTGTATCACGAACCCATTCATCAAGATACAAATGCTCAATACGGCCAGTATTGAACGATGAAGAACGGCGCAACAGTCCATGTACCTCATAACCTTTCTCAATCAGGAATTCAGCAAGATACGAACCATCCTGCCCGGTTATACCGGTTATCAATGCAACTTTTCTATCCATATAATAAAAAATAACTAAGCTTCTATTCTAAAATGCCATATCAGGCTATGCACAAATGTAACAATAAAAAACCACACTTTAAAACCATCTTGTCAAAACATGATATTTTCAACGGTACCGACGCACATATGGATATAAAAAAGATGCGGTACAGGCAACCGTTGCCACAACCGCATCTTTATCAATATATTATTACTAATTTTATCAATATACTCTGAAGCCGATAATCTTACGAACCTCCTTCAGTGTTGCAGAAGCACTCTCTCTAGCCTTTTCTGCTCCAGCAAGTGCTATCTTATCCAGCAGTTCAACGTTTGCAGAATACTCGGCTATACGTTCTCTGATTGGAGCAACTGTCTTCTCGAGGTCTTCAGCAAGCTGCTTCTTCATATCACCGTAACGCAAAGTACAATCGTTCCACTTTGAATCAAAATAATTGTATGTATCTTCAGACGATACGACCTGCATCAATGTAAACAGATTCTGTATTACATCAGGCTTAGGGCTGTTCATTTCCTGAGGACCATTGTCTGTCACAGCACGCATAACCTTTTTCTTAAGTGTCTTGGCATCATCTTTGAGATAGATACAGTTACCTTCAGACTTTCCCATCTTGCCAGAACCATCCAAACCAGGAATCTTTATTGCATGGTCACTGAAGTAGAAATTCTGTGGTTCTGGGAAAAACTCAACATTATAGATATTGTTGAATCGTCTTGCACATTTACGTGCCATCTCCATATTCTGTTCCTGATCTTTTCCTACAGGCACCTTAACGGCCTTGTGCTGTAAAATATCGGCCGCCATCAAAGTCGGATAAGTAAATAATCCGGCATTCACATTATCAGGCTGCTGTCTGGCCTTCTCCTTAAATGTAGTAACACGTCCGAGCTCTCCAAGATATGTATTCATATTAAGATAAAGATAGAGTTCCAATGTTTCTCTAACATCGCTCTGAACATATATCGTACATTTATCAGGGTCCATACCACAAGCCAAATACTCTGCAAGAATAGTGCGCACGCTTGTCTGGATATTTTCAGGAGTCGGATGTGTCGTCAACGAATGCCAATCTGCAATAAAGAACATACAATCATATTCATTCTGCATCTTGACAAAACTCTTAACAGCTCCATAATAATTACCTAAATGAAGATTTCCCGTAGGACGGATTCCGCTAACAACTTTTTCCATTATCATATCGATTTAAAACATATAAAATACAAGAGAAGCATACACCTCCATTGCCATATACCAAGAGACACCCGTCATGACGGTCTAAACAAAAACCAGCAAGGATTGTTTTAATCAGTCTGTCTGATGCCTCTTTACTAACTGCAAATATAGACATTTTCAGCATTCACCTAATAAACACTTGCTATAAAAAACAGTCTTCATCAAATATACGCTCATGCAGGAAATGCAGATTTATATACAACAAAAAAGGCCGGCATCAAATGCCGACCTTAAAATTTATGTAGTAATTGTCTATCAATAAACTCGATTATTTAAGTTCAATCACTGCACGACGGTTAAGAGTGTATGGAGTAACATCGTTTACACCACCGATACCCTTAACTTCGATCTTATCACGGCTGACACCAAGATTTACGAGCTCATCAGCTACAGCCTTAGCACGGCCTTCAGAAAGCTTCTGGTTGTAAGCAGAAGAACCAGTCTTGCTATCTGCAGATCCAGTGATAACAACTTTGCATCCAGAGTTCTTGATTGTAGTTGCCAAAGACTCGAGGTTAACAAGATCCTTCTTAGACTGCAACTTTGTAGAATTCAAGTTGAAGAATACAGAAGTAGGAGCACTTGTTACAACATTTGTCTTAGTTTCTGTCTGCTTAGGCTGCTTAGCCAACTGTGCACGAAGATCTGCGTTGACCTGACGCTCACGATCGAGGTCTGAACGCAACTTAGCCAATGCCTCTTCACTTGAAGCTGCCAATGCATTGTAAGCATCTACGCTGACAGCCTTAGTCCATGTAGACTTACCAAGGTTGAACTGAACACCGACCTCACCAACGAGGTAACCACTAGTACCTTTATCACGAGCGCCACTCTCAATAACTGTAAAAGATTTAGTTGTAAATCTGTAAGCAACATCCAAATAGATATTGAGGAGTTTGCTTACCTTCCAAGTATTTTCGATACCAGCGCCCAAAGTTGGAACATAGTTTGATGTATCAAAATTACGTACAACTCCAGCACCAACATAAGGAATGAAGTTCCATACACGGTTCTCATTGTAACCAAAGAACATATTGCTCAAGTTGAACTGAACATCACCGTAAATTGCTCCGTAACCACCTGCTTCGAAATCAGGAGTCCAACCACCATTTACAGGTCTGTTGTTGTCATTCTTAATAATACCGTTCTCCCAGTTCAACTTCAAGCGAAGTCCCAAACCAGGAGTAAACCACTTACCGGCAGCAACGTTTACGCCCCATGAATCACCTTTTGGAAACACTTCAGAGAAGTCACATCCATAAGGATTCTGCAGAGACATGTCCACACCTACCTGAATATACCAGTTGGACCAAAAAGAATTGGTAGCAACACGATACTTAGAAGGTGTTTCAATTGATGTAGTCTGAGCATTAACTCCTAAACTACCAAGGCCGACCAAAGCCAGCGCAATCATTAACTTTTTCATAACACTTTATTTAAAAAAAACATAACTGTTGACTTTTCTATAGCTTTCTGCCCAAAATCATCGACTGCTCAACATCCTCAACATCTATTTAAAATAGTCAGATGTTAGTTCGAAATACGTCAAAATGCCATATTCGAAGTCGAGACAAAGGTAATATTTTTCGTTTAAACTAAACCATATTAGCTAAAAAATCTTATATAAATAACGCTATCCCATAATTTTTTGTTCACAAAAAAGTCAACAAAGCACAGGCAAATCGACATAAAATTTGAAAAGCAGTACTTTCTAGACCACAAAAAGGCATCACACGTTAAAATTTTTGTCAATATCGGAATGCTTTATTATATAAAAGACCAATTTGCCATCAGGAGTACGCATAGGCACTTTCGATCGGAAAAGAGAATTAAGAAGTTCCTCCATCTCCATATCTGAAAGAACCTGCCCATATACTATAGAGGCCGACTTTGCCAGTGCAAGCGATATAGACGTGCGCAACATTTCTTTTAGATCTCCGCCCGTCTCTCTTGCTTCTGCAATCATCTCGTGAATCATGTCTACAGGCTTTAATCCTTCTGTGTCAGATGGAACGCCATTAATAGAATATGTACCTCCACCAAGATCTGAGAAGTCAAAACCTAAATATGATAAATCATCCTTGATATTCTCAAACATGACATTCTCAATCTTGGAAAGCTGTACAATTTCCGGGAACAGCACACCTTGAGAAACAGACTTCTTTGCTATTATGTTTGACATAAAACGGTCGAAAAGCACTCTGACGTGTGCCCTATGCTGATCAACAAGCATCAGCCCTGACTTCACCGGAACGACAATATAGCGTCCTTTATACTGAAAATGAGGGACTGAAAAATCCGAATCGCTCATTTCATCAGTAGAACAACTTTCCCAAAGTGCCCCAGAAGAAATTCCCACCGGTTTATCATCAGATTCTACATTGTCGGCAACTACATCATCATCCAATACATTGTGAGAAGCACGTGTAGATTTTGCAGAAGTCCCAGCTTCCTTATCATACAGTACTTGCCAATCAAAATCTTTCTTCTGATACCCGCTCCCTGAATTTTTAAACGGATTGTACGAAGCAATATGCGGCTCCATTATAGGGCGGACAATCTCAGCAGAAGTTCCGAATGTAGGTATATCCGGACGTCCGTCAACATCAAAATCGATTGTAGGAACATCGCAGAACTTTCCCAACGATTCCTTTATAGATGCATGAAGCACCTGCCATATTGGCTGTTCGTTGTCAAATTTTATTTCAGTTTTTGTTGGATGAACATTTACATCGATAGTTGATGGATCAACCGAGAAATACAGGAAATATGAAACATGTTCTCCGACAGGTATAAGCTTGTCGTATGCTGCCATTACCGCACTATTAAAATAAGGATGCTTCATGTAGCGCCCGTTGACAAAAAAGAACTGGCGATTCCCCTTTTTCTTTGCAGATTCCGGTTTACCTATATATCCGGTAATCTTCACCAATGACGTTTCCACATCAACAGGAAGAAGATCACCGTTTATTTTCTTCCCGAAGACATCAACGATTCGTTGTCTCAATGATGAAGATGCAAGATTATACATTTCATTGCCATTATTGTAAAGGCAAAATGAAACGTCAGGATGTACTAGGACGATGCGCTCAAACTCTGATATTATATTGCTCAATTCTGTCTGATTCGCCTTCAGAAACTTTCTGCGTGCAGGTACATTGTAAAACAAGTTCTTGACAGAAAAGTTACATCCCACAGGACAAGAAACCGGTTCTTGACATTCCACTGCAGAACCGGATATACGGATAAAAGTTCCAAGATCGTCTTCTTCCCTTCGTGTTTTCAGCTCGACCTGAGCCACAGCGGCTATAGAAGCCAACGCCTCGCCTCTAAAGCCCATTGTCGTTAAAGCGAAAAGGTCTGAAGCCTTTGAGATTTTAGATGTTGCATGACGTTCAAAAGAAAGCCTTGCGTCAGTTTCAGACATGCCTGTTCCATCATCAATAATCTGCACACACGTCTTACCGCCGTCTTCGACTGCAATCTTTATGTTCGAAGCCTTTGCATCAATAGAATTCTCAACCATTTCCTTGACTATAGATGCGGGTCTTTGAACCACCTCGCCGGCGGCAATCTGGTTTGCAACAGAATCAGGAAGCAAATGAATAACATCCATCATAAGCCGAAGTTGAATGTAAAGTTACTAGAGTACAAAAATTTTGCTATCAAAATAAGTATTACAATTATCATAAGCAGCATACCGTTTGACAGACGCTTACGCCCGCTTTCCTTTCTTCGCTTGAGATGCTTGGTTGCACCAACGAATTTCCCACGTATATCTTCAGGAGAGAAAGGTTTCGGTGGAATCATACCCAGTTCGCGTTTGGCATTTTCTTCAATCTTTGCGAGCTTTTCCTTTCTCTCGTCGTAGTAAATATAAGTATGCTTATACTGACGTGGTTTGTTTACTTTAAATAGCCCCATATATCAACCTTACATTTAATCATTAATGAAAAAATTTGTAAAAGACTCACTTCTGCACATTCACGCATGGAAATCAACAGAGCAAGCACTATTTGATGTCCTCAAGTTTCTGCAAAGGCACAACACGCTTTTCTGTAGTCTTAAGCATTTTATCGGCGGTTTTGCTTCGCCAGACAAAAATATCATTTTTATCTTTTGGCCTTATATAATCAAACCATGCGAATCCAACCAATTTGCTCTTGTCGGCAGGTGTCTTTTCCAACGGGTACATCGTACCGACAGAAGCAGGCATCCAAATCTTTTCTACCTTTTTATCCTTCAGGTACAATATTAATTTAGACGTTTCCGTATAATTGACACCTATACGAGTACCGTCACTCTCCGCCATGTAATATACAACATACACATTTCCATGCGCTTCAGAACGATAAACTTCTCCGTCGCGGAAATATGAAAACATCTCCTTGCTCGCCACCTGATTATAAGATACCGAATCCAGCTGTTCAACAGTCATAGCCTGATTAATCACATGAACAGAATCAATAGTACTGTCATTATTGTATACACGTATCTCTTCACCGAACAACTGTTGATTTACATTCCAAATTATAGGCTGCCCATAAAGATAAGTACAGTACTCCTCCGATTTTGACACCATGGAATCGCACACAGCTTGAATGTCGGTTCTATACATCCTGACCTTATGGTAACAATGCAGATGTCTATAAACGGAATCTGTATCAATGTTGTATGTGAACATTTTCAATGTATCACCGTGGATATACAATGTATCACCGCTCGAATACTCCATTGCTACGGCGCTGTCGGTCGCCATGAAATAGCCCGTCGAATCGTTGTACATACAATAATTGCTCTTTAGCATACTAAGGTTCTCGTCATCAGTAACGACGACATTTCTGAAAGCCTCACTGACTGCAAGTTCTCTATCATAATGCATGCTGTCAGCAACAATCTTGCGCATATCTCTGATTATATACGAACGGTCCATAAGCTCCGCTGTACCGTTCTTTGTATCATAGTTGCCCCGCAGCCCGTATACGAAAGTGCCGTCCTTTGCGTTGATGTTTGTCGGACTGACAATCTTTGCGATTTCAGTGGCAGAATTATAGAACAACGTATCGGAAACCATTGTAAAATTTGGATTGGTCAACTCCACATTGTCTGTAAAAAATGCCTCATGGAGATAAGGAGTATACTGCCCCCAATCCGAAACCAGAACATTCTCGCCGTCATAAAGCGTACCGCCATTCATGAACATCCCGACATCATATATTCTATCATAATCAAGATGTTCAGTAACAAGTCTGGTTTTCTTATGATCAAGCTGCACACGCCCCCTGGCTTTGGCAGTCATGAATACGCCATTATAATATAGGGTATCGCTGTTCAATGAAAGTGTATCTCCCTGAACCATTTTCACATGTCCGAATGCATCAAAAGAGTTCTCGTCCTTATAATATTTTGCGCTGTCGCAATACAGGAATGCGCCTTCATGGCTCAAGGCCACGTTGCCGACCAATACATCCGCACGCGGGTCGTCACTGTTCTTATACAATATATCCGAATGTATAAGTTCAATTTTCTTATCTGATCTGCCCCGGTCGTCATTTATATCATCTGGAACCAAAGCATACAGAAACATTGCTCCAAGCACCCAAACGGCGCATAGAAACAAAGTTCTGAGCTTAAAAGCAAAAATATATCTTTTGAAAAAGTCCTTCAAAGTCATTTAATCCAACCTGGATATTTAAATTCGCAATTTCTCCATTCTTCATTTATTCGGACATAGGTGGTCTTCTGCATATCCCTTATCCACTTATCAATCTTCTCTTCACAAAGCTTGTTGTGGACAATATCCTGCATAAGCTGATAATCATCCCTCATATTCGCCCTATGTCCCTCAACCTTATTTTTAAGCTTAACGATTGCAACAACTTCTTTTTCGTTGCTGTTCATCATTACAAAAGGTTCTGAAATTTCTCCGACATTCATGTTTACGACAACTTTTGCAACTTCCTGAGGAAGATCCTTCATCTCAAACTTTGAAGAGCCGGTATTGGGATTTACCATCAAACCATGATTGTTACGAGTATCCTTATCTGTTGAAATGTACTGCGTAGCCTCGTCAAATGTGAAGACATTGCGCCTTATCTCATCAGCTATCGAATCAACCTCTGAAATTGTTTTTGTCAATTCAGCGTCAGATACCTTTGGCCGTCGAAGAATATGCCTTACATTAATTCTGTCGCCTCTTTTCTCTATCAGCTGAATTATATGGAAACCATATTCTGTTTCAACAACCTTTGAAATAGTCTTAGGATCCGTAAGACTGAATGCCGCATTTGCAAATTCCGGAACCATGCTGCCTCGTCCCATAAATCCCAATTCACCGCCATGTACGGCAGATCCCTTATCTTCAGAATACATCAATGCCAATGTAGAAAACTGAGTCTGGCCGGAATTTATACGCTCAGTATAATCGCGCAGCTCATTCTTGATTCTGTCGATTTCCTCTTGTGTGATTTTCGGTTCACGCATGATGATTTGCACCTCCACCTGCGTAGGAACAAAAGGGATGCTATCCTCTGGAACATCTTTGAAATAGCGTCTTACCTGTGCAGGAGTAACTTTTACGTCTTTCACAAGATTATCCCTCTCTTGCGACATAATCTGATTATCACGTACGATATCAAACAATTGATCTCGTATCTGCGTCGTTGTTTTGCCGAAAATCTCCTCCATACGCTCTTTTGAACCAAAATTCTGTATATAGAGATTTATCTGGTTCTCAACAGTCTGAAGCACTTCATTGTCAGAGACCTCAATACTGTCTATTGCCGCCTGATGAAGAAACAGTTTCTGAATGGCCAGCTGTTCTGGTATCACACAATAAGGGTCACCGTCCCAGCGTTCACCTCTCGACTGTCCTTCAATCCTTGCCATTTCGACATCAGATTTAAGAATAGCCTGGTCACCGACCACCCATATCACTTCATCTATCACATTGTTTTGAGCATTGGCACATAATGCCAGCAATGCGCAGCAGGCAGAAACAATATACCGTACTTTAGATTTCAACATAACGTATTTCAAATTTATGATTCAACAAATACCGATAAGGCTTACGGCAATCAATGTCTATTGACAGTCAAAAGAACATCTTCGTAAACCTTGACAGGATATTTCTTCTTCAGTTCCTCAACCCATTCGCTTTCGAGCTTGTTCTGAAGATCGGTGGTAACCTGTCCTTTGACATCCTTGTAGCTCTTTGGTTTCTTCATTGTCTCTCCGAAAGCCATTGTAACAGGGAATGCCTTCATCGATGCTTCTTTGCCTGTCTTGAAAACAAGAAAATCGACATATTGGTTATCGCCGGACTTGTACAAACCTCTTTCCATCCTTATCAACTTTACAGAATCATTCATAAGGTCATTCTTGAGCATAGCCAGCCATTCATCCTCTTTCATGTCGTCATAAGCCTGCTTGACCTTATTCATTACGCTGTCATTCTTCGCATGTATTACGAATCCCTTAAATCTAGGTTCGTCCCATGCATACTTTTTCTTGTTCTTGGAGAACTGTTTTTCCAAGGCTTTCTCATCACCGGCGGCCTTGTCCCAAACATTGATCTTGCTTATCTCATACATCAGCGTACCATCGCGATACTCTCTGGCCAAATTCCGGACCTCAGGGTTCGACATTTCTATTTTTGCCAATTCTGCATCTACGACTTCCTGACGAGTTTTCCCATTAGACTTCTTGACTAGAGAATCAAGCGCCATTCTTGCTGAAACATCTTTAATGCCTCTAGACTCCAGGAACTTTACTATGTTGTCATGATGAAACTCATAAGATTCAAAGGGATGCCTGTCTGTAAGCTTAATAATATGATAACCGACCGTGGTTCTTACCGGCTTGGATATTTCACCAACCTTCAGAGCGTTTGCGGCCGCCTCAAAATCAGGAATCATCATTCCTTTGCCGAACTGCCCCAGACTGCCGCCTCTTGCAGCTGAACCTTTGTCATCAGAACACTGCCTGGCCAAATCTTCGAAATTGCCTCCGGCCTGCAGTGCATTGTATATAGAGTCAATTCTTTGTTTCGCCGCATCCTCTTCAGCTTTCGTTGCATTCTGACGAACAATAACCAGAATATGCGACGCAGTCAACAAATCCATTCCGTCGAATCGCTTCTTGGTATTCTCATAAGTCTGTCTGGCCATATTTTCAATATATGCTGTATCTACCAGATAAGGCATCAGCATCTGTTCTCTATAGCCGTCGAGTTCTTTTTTCACACGAGTGAGTGTGTCTACATGAGCATCTTCTGCTGCAACAACCTTAAGCTTGAAGTTGACAAAAAGCGGAACATAATCTTCTATACCCTTCTTGTCCAAAACACCATCAGCGTTATTCTTGTTGTATGAATATTCAAATTCAGAACGTGTTATGTCCTTGCCGTCTATAGTCATTATGACCGGATCTGCATTCTGCGCCGACAAACATGTTGTGAACAACAAACCGGCATACAGCAATATGTTCTTTTTCATATCTACAAAATATACTTTAAAATTTCATTTCACATAAAACTTTGCGAAGATACTGAAAAAAAACAAATCAGGAGCTGTCGTCAATGCAACAGCTCCTGCAATATTATTTTTTTAACAATAAGTTGTAATGCTTCATATTACGTACATGCATATAAAGCACACAAGTATCAGAAATTACTGAGGACGGCTGTAATTAGGAGCCTCACTTGTAATTATGACCTCATGCGGATGACTCTCAAGAACACCTGCATTTGTGATTCTTGTGAACTTAGCGTTGTGCAAGCTTTCAATATCCTGCGCACCGCAATATCCCATACCAGAACGCAGACCACCTACAAGCTGATATATAACTTCTTCTACAGTGCCTTTATATGGAACTCTACCGGCAATACCCTCTGGAACAAGTTTCTTCACTTCTTTCACGCCAGCCTGGAAATAGCGGTCTTTTGAACCGTTCTCCATTGCTTCGAGCGAGCCCATACCTCTATAAGATTTGAACTTTCTTCCGTTGAACAGAATTGTTTCTCCCGGAGCTTCTTCTGTTCCAGCAACAAGAGAACCAATCATGACACAGCTTCCGCCTGCAGCAAGAGCCTTGACAACATCACCGCTGTATCTCAATCCTCCGTCAGCAATAAGAGGAACACCTGTACCCTTCAATGCTTCAGCAACATCATATATTGCAGTAAGCTGAGGAACGCCAACACCTGCAACAACACGAGTTGTACAGATAGAACCAGGACCGATACCGACCTTTACGGCATCAGCTCCAGCATCGGCAAGCATCTTTGCAGCTTCTCCTGTAGCAACGTTACCTACAACGATATCAACATTAGGGAACGCCTTCTTAGCCTCCTTCAGCTTTTCGATAACATATTTAGAATGACCGTGAGCTGTATCGATTACGATTGCGTCAACGCCAGCCTTAACCAAAGCCTCCATGCGCTCAAGCGTATCGTTTGTAACGCCGACACCGGCTGCAACTCTCAAACGGCCCTTGGAATCCTTACATGCCATAGGCTTGTCCTTAGCCTTTGTAATATCCTTATAAGTAATCAGACCTATAAGTTTGAAGTTATCGTCTACAACCGGAAGTTTTTCGATCTTGTGCTCAAGAAGAATCTTCGAAGCAGATTCAAGATCTGTCTGCTGATGCGTAACAATAAGATTTTCGCTTGTCATTACCTCATCTATAAGCATTGTCATATCATCCTGAAAACGCAGGTCACGGTTTGTTACAATACCGACCAGCTTGTTGCTGTCATCTACGACAGGAATACCTCCGATATGATATTCGGCCATCATATCCAAAGCATCCTTTACAGTCGATCCCCTCTTGATTGTGACAGGTTCATAGATCATACCGTTCTCTGCCCTTTTCACAATCGCAACCTGACGGGCCTGTTCTTCGATCGACATGTTCTTGTGTATAACACCGATTCCACCTTCACGGGCGATGGCAATAGCCATAGAAGCTTCAGTGACAGTATCCATAGCGGCTGTCACAAACGGGACCTTAAGTTCAATGTTCCTAGAAAATTTTGTAGTCAAAGAAACTGTTCTCGGCAAGACCTCTGAATATGCTGGAATCAACAGCACATCATCATAGGTCAGACCATCCATAACGACTTTATCTGCAATAAATGATGACATAAAAAATTAAAATTTATTGCGTGCAAATATAAGCATTTTTAGTGTTAAATGCATAATAAATCCCGGCATTTTTAGCCCTATATGCAGAACGTTTTCCATAAATTCCCACCGCACACAGAAGCATAAAAAAACAAAAAGCCGGAACACCCATAATAACGGAACGTTCCGGCAATATATACATAATTGAATTATTACAGCATTTTCAATTCGCCATTTCTGATATGAATTTTATTCTTACCAGTCTTATTTCATCTTCAGTGTAATCTTCATCAAGATTGTCCATAGCCGTATCAAGGTCATCGGTTTCACTTTCCTTGAAATAATCATAGATATCCTCTATACGGTCTTCGTCCATTACATCCTCAAGGAAATAATCGATATTGATTTTGGTTCCACTGTAAACGATAGCTTCTATTTCGTCCAGCAGTTCACTGAAATCTATGCCCTTCACCATAGCAATATCATCCAAAGCGACCTTTCTGTCAATAGCCTGAATAATGCTGACTTTGAGTTTGGACTTGTTTGCCACTGTGCGTACACGCATATCTTCCGGTCTGACAATATCGTTCTCCTCACAATGTCTTCTGATCAGATCACAAAATGCCTGTCCGTATCTCTTGGCCTTTCCAGCACCAACTCCAGGTATATTCTGAAGTTCATCAAGATTTACCGGATAGATTGTCGCCATAGCCTCCAATGAAGAATCCTGGAATATAACATAAGGAGGAACTTCCAGCTTCTTCGACAATGTCTTGCGAAGATCCACAAGCATCGCATACAGTTCAGGGTCAGTAACGCCGGCACCGCCACCGTCGATTGCTATTTCCTCGTCTTCATCAAAATCATTATCTTCCACGACCTTGAAAGACGTAGGCTTCTTCAAGAACTTGCGTCCTTCCTTTGTCACCTTTAGAATACCGTAATTTTCAACGTCCTTGTCGATATATCCGGCAAGCAGCGCCTGATTGATTATGGCATTCCAAACCTTTTCTTCCACGTCGGCACCGGCTCCAAACTCCTCCAGTTCATCATGCTTATGCGCAAGAACCGCCTCCGCTTCGTTTCCTCTTAATATATCAATTATATAATCCGCCTTGAAATTTTCCTTCACATCAATGATGGTTTCAAGGACCAGCATAAGATTTTCTTTAGCTTCCACTTTTTTCTTTGGATGTAAACAATTATCACAATTACCGCAATTATCCTCTTCATAAATCTCTCCGAAATAATGGAGAAGCATCTTTCTTCTGCACACCGACGTCTCGCAATAAGCGGCTGTCTCACGCAGGAGCAGACGACCTATATCCTGTTCTGCTACAGGCTTGCCCTCCATAAATTTCTCAAGTTTCTGAAGATCCTTATAAGAATAGAATGCTATGCATTTACCTTCACCGCCGTCTCGTCCGGCACGACCTGTTTCTTGATAATATCCTTCGAGACTTTTAGGCATGTCGTAATGTATCACAAACCTCACATCCGGCTTGTCGATGCCCATACCGAAAGCAATAGTCGCCACAATCACATCAATACGCTCCATGATGAAATCATCCTGAGTCGCAGATCTGGTAGCGGCATCCATACCTGCATGGTACGAAGCAGCCTTTATGTCATTGGCCTTAAGAATATCGGCAAGTTCCTCTACCTTCTTTCGGCTCAAGCAATATATAATACCACTTTTGCCCGGATTGGCCTTGATAAGTTTAATTATCTCCTTATCGATATCCTTTGTCTTCGGACGTACCTCATAATAGAGATTAGGTCTGTTGAACGAAGACTTGAAATCCACGGCATCCGTGATGCCTAGATTTTTCTTTATATCAGTTCTGACCTTATCTGTAGCAGTGGCAGTGAGAGCAATCACCGGAGCAGGACCAATTTCATTTATTATCGACCTGATTTTTCTATATTCAGGTCTGAAATCATGTCCCCATTCCGAAATGCAGTGAGCCTCATCTATCGCATAGAACGAAATCTTCACAGTTTTCAAGAACTCAACATTCTCTTCCTTTGTGAGCGATTCAGGAGCCACGTAGAGCAATTTGGTCTTTCCGTTCACAATGTCAGACTTAACCTGTTCTATGCTAGCCTTGTTCAGCGAAGAATTGATGAAATGCGCAACGCACTCTTCCTCACTGATATTCTTAATGGCGTCAACCTGATTCTTCATCAGAGCAATCAGCGGAGAAATCACAATAGCCGTACCCTCCATAAGCAAAGCAGGCAACTGATAGCACAAAGACTTTCCTCCTCCGGTAGGCATAAGGACAAAAACATCCTTCTGATCCATCAGAGTTTTGATAATAGCCTCTTGTTCTCCTTTAAAGGTATCAAACCCGAAATAATATTTCAATGCCTCTTGCAATGTTGCGTGCTTATTCATAATTCCTTCTGATTAACTGAAATTTTGCTCCTAACAAAGTTATAGACATAAAATGCAAACATGCAAATATTTCAGTAAAAAAATTCAGACGAACGCCACATTTTCACATTTATTCAGACTAGTTTTCCCGCTCCTTGAGCACATTCATATTGGCCTTGTCGAGTTGCGATTTGGCATATTCTATAGTGACTTCATAGTGGTCCACATTCTGAGAAGGAATCTCATACATCGGTTCCATCATGATAGCCTCTACTATCGAACGCAATCCTCTTGCACCCAACCTGTATTCCACAGCCATATCGACAATGAAGTCAAACACTCCATCTTCGAAAGTAAGCTTGACACCATCCAGCTCAAACATCTTGACATACTGCTTTATGATAGAATTCTTAGGTTCTGTAAGAATACGTCTCAAAGCTTCCCTGTCAAGCGGTTCGAGATGTGTCAATATAGGCATACGTCCGATAATTTCCGGAATAAGTCCATACGCTTTCAAGTCCATAGGAGCTATATACTGCATAAGATTTGCCTTATTGATTTTGGCAACATTCTGCGAAGCACTATAACCGACCACGTGCGTGTTCAATCTCTGGGCAATACGCTTCTCAATACCGTCGAAAGCGCCTCCGCATATAAACAATATATTCTTCGTGTTCACCTGTATGAACTTCTGATCCGGATGTTTGCGTCCACCCTGAGGCGGAACATTGATTATAGACCCTTCAAGCAACTTCAAAAGTCCCTGCTGAACGCCTTCGCCGCTTACGTCGCGCGTAATGGAAGGATTGTCGCTCTTACGCGCAATCTTGTCTATCTCATCAATAAACACAATTCCACGCTCTGCAGCCGCAACATCATAGTCAGCAACCTGCAACAGACGCGACAAGATACTTTCCACATCCTCTCCGACATATCCGGCCTCAGTGAGCACCGTAGCATCCACGATAGTAAAAGGAACCACCAAAAGTTTGGCTATGGTTCTGGCCAAAAGAGTCTTTCCAGTACCGGTACTGCCGACCATGATGATGTTCGACTTCTCCAGTTCCACATCTTCGCCATCTCCGCCGTGCTTCAGCCTTTTATAGTGATTGTACACAGCTACAGACAAAGCCCTCTTGGCATCATCCTGTCCTATAACATAATTATCCAGATATTCCTTTATCTCCATCGGCTTAGGAAGAGTGTCAAGAGCAAAACGGCTTTCCGTCTTCATGTTCTCCTTAACAATCTCGCCGGCCTGGGCCACACATTCATCGCAGATGCATCCGCTCACACCAGTAATGAGCATTCTTACATCTTTCTCCGAACGTCCGCAGAAGGAACATTTCCTTGTTTTATCCATATTCTGATTTTTCAAATAATCACAATGAAACAGATGCGCACGCGACATTCCTACCATGCGCGCACCACTCTCAATGTTTCAATGCACGCACCGACATATCCATATATCAATGTAGGCACATGCAGAATACAAAGCTATTACTGTTTTCTAGCCAAAACCTCATCAATCATGCCATATTCCTTGGCCTCCTGAGCGGTCATCCAGTAATCTCTGTCAGAATCCTCCCAAACCTTTTCAAACGGCTGATGGGAATGATCAGAAATTATTGTATACAATTCCTTTTTCAGCTTCTGGATTTCACGTGCAGTGATTTCGATGTCCGAAGCCTGTCCCTGAGCTCCACCCATAGGTTGATGTATCATCACACGGCTGTGAGGAAGAGCAGAACGTTTTCCTTCTTGTCCTGCAACAAGAAGCACAGCCGCCATTGATGCAGCCATACCTGTACAGATTGTCTGAACATCACTGTTGATGAACTGCATCGTGTCATATATACCAAGACCGGCACTGACACTACCGCCAGGTGAATTTATATATATGCTGATATCCTTGCCGCTGTCCACAGAATCAAGATAAAGCAACTGTGCCTGCAGCGTATTAGCTGTATAGTCGTCGATTTGAGTACCGAGAAATATTATACGGTCCATCATGAGACGTGAAAACACATCCAGTTGAGTGACATTGAGCTGACGTTCCTCAAGAATATAAGGATTAAGATAACCCGCCTGTGATTTAATCACATCATCAAGCACCATACTGCTCATGCCCAGATGTTTTGTTGCGTACTTTTTAAAATCGTCAATCATAAATCGCTATAATTAATTCTAAACTCTATAATTTTCAGTAAAAAAACATCTCACCAAAACGAACTCCCGAAAACTATCTTTTTATTCGTTTATGGAACAAAGATATAAAAAAGTTGCTATTACAAAATCTATTTTATCATTTTAATTCGCGAGCACTATATGTTCCCATTAACAAAAGAGAATCAAAGGCAAACACATCATTATATAAACCAACTGCACAGCGTCCGCTATACGTCATCCCTGGCAAAGACCAGGGACCTTATCTTCATGTGCTGTACAGTGCTGACAAGGATAAGAGCCAACCATAATCATTAGATTCCTGGTCCCAGCCAGGAATGACGGTTTAGAAGCCAACTGCAAAAGATTACACTTTTGTTCTTTTCATCAAAAGAAGAGCTGTGCTATAAGCTTCAGCAGATGCAAAACATAGAAAAGACAAACAAATGTCAAACTCGCTTGAGCAGGCGTTCAGCTTTTCTATGTACTCTTTTGTTCTTATGTTCTTATGTCTCAGATAGCATAAACCCACTAAAACAGCACATTGCCCGCAATGCGTCATCCCTGGCAAGGACCAGGGACCTTATCTTCATGTGTTGTACATTGCCGACTAGGATAAGTACCACCATAATCATAAGATTCCTGGTCAAGCCAGGAATGACTGTTGGGAAGCAATAGCAACAGCATAAACCTATAGTTCTTATATTTTCTATCTTAAAACAAGTATGAAACCACAAAAACAGCACAATGCCAGCGATTCGTCATCCCTGGCAAGGACCAGGGACCTTATCTTCTTGTGCTTTACATTGCCGACTAGGACAAGTACAAACCATCTTCATTAGATTCCTGGTCCCAGCCAGGAATGACGGCATGGAAGCCAACTGCAAAAGATTACACTTTTGTTCTTATCATCAAAAGAAGAACAGTGCTATAAGCATCCGCAGATGCAAAACATAGAAAAGACAAACGAATGTCAAACTCGCTTGAACAGGCGTTCGGCTTTTCTATGTACTCTTTTGTTCTTATGTTCTTCTGTCTCAAATAACATAAAAACCACTATAATTGCACAGTGCCTGCGACACGTCATCCCTGGCCAGAACCCAGAGACCTCATATCAAAAAACAGCACAATGCCAGCGAAAACACATAAAATTCACCATCAGAAACATCACCTTCATAAACGCAACACACCGCAAAGCCCTCACAGGCATTTGCGGTGTGTCATATATCAACTACGGTATCATCATAATCAAACAATACCGTCAGGAAATCAAATTATTCAAACATCTTGTTGAAATCCTCAGCAGAAATGTTTGTCTCTTCGAGAGTAACCATCTCCTTGAGAGCAGCGCCAAGCTTCATCTCGATGCAACGGTCGATAAGATTGTCAACTGTCTCACGCTTCTTCATCATTTCCTTAACAGAGTTCTCAAGATACTCTTCTGGTACATTGAGCATTCCGTACTGAGCGAACTGCATGCGTGTAACGTCCTTAGCCATTTCCTTAACATCGTTGTCGTCAACCTTAACGCCAGTCATCTCAACGAGTTTCTCCTTGATAAGGTGCCATGTCAATTCTTCAATGCTCTTGTCGTAGTTCTCTTCAACCTTCTTCTCATCCTTAGCAGAAGCCATCATGATTCTCTTAAGAAGAGCATCTGGGAATTCGAGCTTGCCGACCTTCTCCTCAACATGCTTGCGAAGATCGATAAGGAACTTGAAATCGCTGTCCTTAGCAAACTGCTCAGCAATAGTGCTCTTGATCTTATTCTTGAAATCCTCTTCGCTCTTAACCTCGCCACCTGGATAAACAGCATCGAAGAGCTCCTGATCGAGCGGTCCTGGAACGAAACGTGTAATTTCTGAAATCTGGAAGTTGAAATCACCCTTATAGTTCTCAACCTCTTCGCTCTTAACATTCAAGATATAAGAAATCTCATTTGCATTGTTGTCGTATGCAACAGAAGGGTTGAACTTGATGATGTCACCAACCTTAGCATCGTTGAACAAAGCCTTCTGGTCATCGTTCTTGAAGTACTTAGGAAGCATAACAACGTTCTCAGCTGTAATACCTTCTTCCTTTGCATTACCGTTCTCATCAAGTTCTGTGATGATACCCTTGATCATATCATTGTCCTGATAAGACTCAACCTTGTCATACTTTCCACCTCTCTGACGATAGATCTCAACCTGACGGTTAACCATATCATCAGCAACCTCAATATTATAATGAGCAATCTTGTCGTCCTTGCTGAGTTCAACGTTGAATTCTGGAGCAAGAGCTATATCGAACATGAAAGTGAAAGAATGTCCGTCAACAAAATCAACTTCATTGTTCACTTCGCATGGAAGAGGCTCACCGAGCATATTGATCTTATTGTCTCTGATATATCCGAACAAGCTGTCCTGAAGAATTCTGTTGAGCTCGTCAGCAAGAATAGACTTGCCGAACTGCTTCTTGATAAGTCCAACAGGAACCATACCCTTACGGAAACCAGGCATATTTGCCTTCTTTCTGAATTCCTTGATTGCGTTTGCTACTTTTTCCTGATAATCAGCAGGTTCTACCACAGCTGTAATCTGAGCATTGACCTTGTCAATGTTTTGCAATGAAATATTCATTCTTCTGCAATTTTTATATATTTATTATTGATTTATGTTCCAGCAAACCGGCACATCCACCATCACCGTCTGCAGAACAAAAAGCACTATCCGGCAGACTATCAATCAGGCAAATATGCTCAATAGCGTGCAAAAATAATCTTTTATCTCCGATTTAACAATTTTCGCAAACATTTTTAACTTTCAACTTAAATGCGGAATCACTATTTCATTAAAACTTAAGCGCTCGTAGGAAAAATTGCGAGGGCTCGCGATTTTAAAGATGAGGGCTCGCAGGAAGGATGATGGTGTAAAATAATCGTATATTTGCAGGTGATAAGAAACATGTAGAATAAAACGATTCTGGAATGATACAGGAATATCAGATAAGGGTACTGCCTCAGATTGCTGCCAGCGAGAGCGGAATAAAGGAGTTCTTGGAAACGGACAAAGGATTGGATGCACGAAGCATCAATCATGTCAAGGTGCTGAAACGAAGCATAGATGCACGTCAACGTACTATTTATGTCAATCTCAAGGTCAGAGTATATATTAATGAAGAGTCTGAGGATGAAGATTTCATCAGAACGGAATACCGCAACGTGGATGGCTGTCCGCAGGTTGTCATCGTCGGAGCCGGCCCTGGCGGACTGTTCGCGGCTCTCAGGCTCATCGAACTTGGGGTGAAGCCTGTCATCGTGGAACGAGGAAAGGATGTACACAAACGCAGGGTCGATATAGCCAAGATATCGAGAGAGCAGACGGTAGACAGCGAATCGAACTACAGTTTCGGAGAGGGAGGCGCCGGTGCATACTCCGACGGCAAACTGTACACCAGAAGCAAGAAGCGCGGAAACGTTGAGAAAATCCTCAATGTGTTCTGCCAGCATGGAGCAAGCACATCTATACTTGCCGATGCACATCCGCACATCGGAACGGACAAACTGCCGGGTGTCATTGAAAACATGAGGAAGACCATCATTGCATGCGGTGGCGAAGTGCATTTCGAGACGAGAATGGACAGCCTCATCATCGAAGGAAACAAGGTGACCGGAATAGAGACAAACACAGGCGAGACTTTCCGCGGTCCTGTCATTCTTGCTACAGGACACTCAGCCAGAGATGTTTACCGCTGGCTCTACAGCAACGGCATAGGCATAGAGGCAAAGGGACTGGCTGTCGGTGTCCGTCTGGAACACCCATCGATGCTCATCGACCAGATTCAATACCACCGCCGAGAGGGACGAGGCAAGTATCTGCCTGCGGCCGAATACAGTTTTGTTACGCAGGTGGACGGACGCGGAGTATACTCTTTCTGCATGTGCCCTGGAGGTACAGTCGTTCCTGCTGCAAGCGGACCGATGCAGACCGTGGTCAACGGTATGTCTGCAAGCACCAGAAACTCCAGATGGAGCAACAGCGGTATGGTTGTGGAGCTTCATCCTGAAGACCTCAAGGACAAGAGTCTTGTGAGCGATGAATATGCAGCTTCTATAGAGGAACGCATGAACGGAGGTAAATGGAATCCTGACAGTCCGCTGGCTGTGATGCAGTTTCAAGAAGAGCTTGAAAGAATCAGCTGGCAGCTGGGCAACATGAGACAGACGGCTCCGGCCCAGAGGATGGCCGACTTCGTGAACAACCGACTGAGCTACGACCTGCCGGAAACATCATACACTCCAGGCCTCATCTCTACTCCGATACATTTCTGGATGCCTAAGTTCATAGGCGACAGAATGAAACAGGGATTCAAGAATTTCGGAAAGAGCTCACACGGATTCCTCACCAATGAAGCTGTGATGATTGGTGTAGAAACAAGAACATCGTCGCCTATACGCATCGTACGCGACAAGGACTCGCTGCAGCACGTTGAGGTGGAAGGATTGTTCCCTTGCGGCGAGGGTGCCGGTTATGCTGGAGGCATAGTGTCGGCAGGAGTTGACGGAGAAAGATGCGCCGAAGCAGCTGCCGGATACGTGAACAGATAACATATTCATGAAAACGCAACATATATAAGATGAACAACATATTTGCAGGACTAATCAGCAAAGCGCTCAGCATTGCCGAGAAGCAGGTGGCAGGTACACTATCCCTGCTCGAAGACGGATGCACCATTCCCTTCATCAGCCGCTACAGAAAGGAAGTGACCGGCGGTCTTGACGAAGTGCAGATTGCATCCATCAGCACCATGCTGGACAAGCTGAAAGAGGTGGAGAAAAGGAAAGGCACTATACTGTCGACCATCGAAGGACAGGGCAAACTGACGGATGAACTGAGAAAAAGAATAGAAAACTCATGGGATCCGACAGAGCTCGAAGATATATACATGCCGTTCAAGCCAAAGCGCAGAACAAGAGCCGAGGCGGCAAAGGAGAAGGGACTCGAACCGCTTGCACAGTATCTCATGCTTCAGACCGGAGGTGACGCGCTGAAAAAAGCCAAGGAGTTCGTAAACAACGAAAAAGGCGTGAAGAACGAGGACGAGGCTCTGAAAGGCGCCATGGACATAATTGCAGAAACCGTGGCTGAAGACGAACATGCCCGCAACGCCGTAAGAAGCAATTTCAGACGCGAAGCCGTCATATCGTCGAAAGTAGTGAAAGGCAAGGAGGCCGAAGGACAGAAGTACAGAGACTATTTCGATTTTTCCGAACCATTGGCACGATGCGCATCGCACAGACTCCTGGCGTTGAGACGAGGCGAGGCTGAAGGCATACTGAAAGTTGACATAAGCGGCGACAACGAGAAATGCAGCGAGAGACTTGAAAAAATGTTCGTAAGGAACAATACACCTTCCGCAGGACATGTCAGACAGGCAGTACAGGACTCGCTGAAAAGACTGCTCAAGCCTTCAATTGAAACAGAATTTGCAACGCTATCGAAAGAGAATGCCGACAAGGAAGCCATACGCATCTTCGTGAAAAACCTAGAACAACTTCTGATGTCGTCGCCTCTGGGCCAAAAGCGCGTACTGGCCATCGACCCCGGATTTAGAACGGGATGCAAGGTGGTATGTCTGGATGCCGAAGGCAATCTGCTTCACAACGAAGCCATATTTCCACATCCTCCCAAGAGCGAGAGAAGCAAAGCATCGGCCAAGATATGGAGCCTCGTAAAACAATATAAGACTGAAGCCATCTCTATCGGAAACGGTACGGCAAGCCGCGAAACGGAAGCATTCATCAAGGAACTGGGACTTCCGAAGGAGATACAGGTGTTCGTTGTGAGCGAAGACGGAGCATCAATCTACTCAGCTTCGAAGACGGCACGCGAGGAATTCCCCGATTACGACGTGACGGTCAGAGGTGCCGTATCGATAGGACGACGACTGATGGACCCGCTGGCCGAACTGGTGAAAATCGATCCAAGTTCCATAGGTGTGGGACAGTACCAGAAAGACGTCAACCAGAGCGAGCTGAAGAAGTCGCTCGACATGACAGTGGAAAGCTGTGTGAACAAGGTAGGCGTGAATGTCAACACAGCCAGCAAACATCTGCTGATGTATGTGTCGGGACTCGGTCCGTTGCTTGCACAGAACATCGTGACCTACAGAGCCGAAAACGGAGCGTTCCATTCAAGGAAGGAACTGATGAAAGTGCCTCGCATGGGAGCCAAGGCATTCGAGCAGGCGGCTGGATTTCTGCGCATCACCGACAGCGAACAGCCTCTGGACAACTCAGCCGTACACCCAGAAAGCTACTGCATCGTAGAGAATATGGCGAAAGACCTCGGATGCGATGTCAGGGAACTGATGAAGAACGGCGAACTCAGGAAAAAGATAGACATAAAGAAATATGTCACAGACACAGTGGGACTGCCGACTCTCGAAGACATCATGAAAGAGCTGGAGAAGCCGGGACGCGACCCGCGAAGCAAGCTCACAGCCTTTGAGTTCGATCCCAACATCAAGGAACTGGAGGATGTCAGACCGGGAATGATTCTGCCGGGCATCGTGACCAACATCACCAACTTCGGCTGTTTTGTCGATGTAGGCGTACATACCAAAGGTCTTGTGCACATTTCAGAGATGGCCGACAGGTTCGTCAAAGATCCTACAGAAGTATGCCAACTGCACGAACACGTCACAGTAAAAGTAATCGGCGTAGACCTCGAAAGAGGACGCATGCAGCTGTCGATGAAAGATACCGGCAGGAACTGAAAAAAGCCTGTATCCACACCCGAAGCCACAGACCGAGGAGGACAGAATGACAGCGCAAATGCCGGAAGGATTGACGAAAAACCGAAAAAAAAAGCTTAAAACCAATGCGGATTGATATAAATAATTAACTTTGCAACTGACTAATACTGATTGCATATCAGCACGAAGAACAGCACAAATGTTTTTAACTTTATCAAAAATATAATTGATTATGAAACCTACATTATTTCTCCTGGCAGCCGGAATGGGAAGCCGTTACGGAGGTTTGAAGCAGTTGGACGGACTGGGTCCAAACGGTGAAACAATCATGGACTATTCAATCTACGACGCAATCCGCGCAGGATTCGGCAAGATTGTGTTCGTGATACGTAAAGATTTCGAAGAGCAGTTCCGCACTCAGATTCTTTCAAAATATGAAGGAAAGATTCCTGCAGAACTCGTATTCCAGAGCCTCGACGCACTGCCTGAAGGCTTCACATGTCCTAAGGACAGAGTAAAGCCTTGGGGAACAAACCACGCTGTTCTCATGGGCAAGGATGCCATCAAGGAGCCTTTCTGCGTAATCAACTGCGACGACTTCTACGGACGTGACGCATTTGCTACTATAGGCAAATTCCTCAGCGACCTGCCAGAGGGAAGCAAGAACAAATATGCTATGGTCGGCTTCCGCTGCTGCAACACTCTCAGCGAGAACGGTTCTGTAGCACGCGGTGTGTGCGTATACGACGACAACCACAACCTGAAGGATGTTGTTGAACGTACAGAAATCATGAGAGTAAACGGCCCTATCTGCTACAAGGACGAGCAGGGCGAATGGATTCCACTCGAAGAGAACGTTCCTGTCAGTATGAACATGTGGGGATTCACTCCTGACTACTTCGAATACAGCGAAGAATATTTCAAGGAATTCCTTTCTGACCCTAAGAACATGGAGAACCTCAAGGCTGAATTCTTCATTCCTCTCATGGTCAACAAGCTCATCAACGAAGGTACTGCAACTGTTGAAGTACTCGACACTACAAGCAAGTGGTTCGGCGTAACATACGCTGCTGACCGCGAAGACACTGTAAACAGAATCAAGGCTCTCGTTGAAGCTGGCGAATATCCAGAGAAACTGTTCTGATGGAATACTTTCTGCATCGCACCAGATGATGCAGGCTAGACTATCTACTATAAATGGGAGAATCCATCCTCTAATGATGAATTCTCCCATATTTTATAATTATAAAAACTTAAATCTATGAAGAAAAAAAATCTATTTCTATCGCTTTCACTGGCATCAGGACTAGCTCTGTCATGTCCTTTCAGCTCAACAGCGCAAGAAACCTTCAACGGCTACACCGTTGCCGACGAGGGTGCATGGTGCTGGTTTGCCGACCCTAGAGCCCTGCATTACAAGAACGACCAGACCAATGCCACATACATTGGATACATTGACGTTCACGGAAGCATAAAGGCCACACAGGTCGATTTCAAGACAAACACCACAAGCGAAGTGCTCATACGCAGCTACTTCCAGCCAGACGACCACAACAATCCGGCTTTCCTCACCCTTCCTGACGGAAGAATAATGATATTCTACAGCAGACACACCGACGAAGCTTGTTTCTACTACAGGATTTCAAAGAAACCGGGAGACATCACGTCCCTCGGCGAGGAGAAAGTGCTGAAGACGGCCAACAACACAACCTACCCTAACCCGTTCATACTCAGCGATGACCCGGACCACATATATCTGTGCTGGCGAGGCATCAACTGGCACCCAACAGTGGCACAGCTGTCTATGCCTGACGAGAACGACAACTGTTCGTGGACATGGGGACCGAAACAGATGGTGCAGTCAACCGGTGCACGTCCTTATGCAAAATACATCTCCAACGGCAAGGACAAGATATACGTGAGCTACACTACAGGACATCCGGACAACGAGTATCCGAACTGGCTGTACTTCAATGCCTTCAACATCAACGGAAAGCAGATGGAAGACATCAACGGAAAGGTGCTCTCGAATGTTGACAACGGTCCGTTCAAGGTGAACAAGACCGAATCTTTTGCCAACACCTACCCTGCTACAATCGTGGACAGAACTGCCGACAAGCGCGACTGGCTCTGGAACATTGCATTCGACAAGAACGGCAATCCTGCCATAGGAATGGTAAAAATCAACAACGGCAAAGACTCGCACGATTACTACTATGCAAAATGGAACGGAAGCAGCTGGACACAGACATTCCTGGCAAACGGTGGCGGACATTTCCACCAGACACCGACAACAGAAAGATGCTACTCGGGCGGTATGGCCATCGACAGGGACAATCCTGAGACAGTGTACTGTTCAGTTCCTGTAGAAGGCAAAAACGGCAAGGTGTACGAAATCGTGAAGTACACACTCGACGACAACGGCAAAGTGGCAAGCGAAGAGCAGATTACCCACGACTCCAAGCTCAACAACGTAAGACCATTCGTCATTGAGGGAACAAAGGATTCGCCGTTGAGACTCGCATGGATGAACGGTCTGTACTACTATTGGATTGTCAACTCAACTTATCCGAAGGGCTATCCGACAAGCATACAGGCAGACTGGAAACTTCCTGAATCTGAAATCGGTGATATCGACATAATGGAAGCGATAGACAAGCAGCTCACTGCCGATGAGACTTACACGCTGAAGGCAGAAGGCGACGGCAAGGACGGATTCTCAATCAGCCTCGACCTGAGCATCTCGCACGACAATTACGGAGGTACAATCTTCAAGGCCGACGGATTTGAATATGGTCTCGACAAGGAAACAATGAAGCCTTACGTGAAAATCGGCGACGAAACATACAAGAGCCAGAACGTGCTCGGTACAGCCGACAACTGGAAGGGACTCGGTTCTACAACCAACGGCCAGTGGCTGGAGGTATACAAGCTCGACAGATGGAATCTGACTGTTACATACGCTGAAGGCACAGACGGCAACGGTGTACTGACAGTATACAGAAACGGTCTGATCGACCAGAGAATCGACTGCGGCAAGCTGAACATGGGCGACATCACCATTGGTGGATTCGATGGTGTTGTATACAGCGGTGCAAACGTGTCGAGAACTCTCAACCAGACAGAAGTAAAGAATCTTATCACAAAGGGGGAAATGAGTTCCCTCTTTGTGCCTTCTGTAATCACTACAGACATTGTACTTCCTACAGCTACAAACTCATCAAAGCCTATAACATGGACTTCAAGCAATCCTGATGTGGTCAGCACAGACGGTACTGTCAACTTCCCGGAAACGGAAACGAAAGTGACGCTCACAGCTGAAATCAACGGTACGACAAAGGTGTTCGAGACAACTGTCATGCCTAGAAACATCGAAAGCAACCTGATGGCATACTACACTTTCGAGAAGGAAGATGCAAGCACTGTAGACGGCGAGAACTATGTGAAGGATATGAGCGGTAACGGCAGAGATGCAAAGATAATGGGCAACGCCTCAATAGACGGAACTCTCAACCTTACAGCCAACACTGCCGACGGATTTGAAACCAACGGATATGCAGTTGCACCAAGCGGCATTCTCAACGGAATGAGAAGCTACACCTTCACTGCTACAATAAAGGCAGACGCACTGAGCAGTCAGCCACGTGTATTCGACTTCGGTTCTTCAAGTGGAAACAGCGTTCTCCTCAGAACAGCTCCACTGGCTGCAGGCATCAAGTACAACGGCGGTTCAACCCAGCTCATAAGCGCATCTACAGGCCTTAAAACAGGCGAAGAGGTAAAGCTGGCCGTGACATACGATGCTAAGACAAAGATGACAAAACTGTATGTCAACGGAAAAACAGCTGTCAGCGACAAGACAGCCATCACACACGAGGCTTACGAGCTGTACAACATTGCCAGAGACATGAGAAACTATATCGGCCGCACACAGTGGTGGGACTCTGATTTTGCATCAAACAATGTGGACTTCAAAGGTACAATAGATGATTTCAGAGTATACAACATTGCGCTTACAAAGGAGGAGATATGGGATATCCAGGACATTGAAATAGAAGATGAGGTCATAACAGAGATACAGGGCGGAAAGAACCTGATAAAGAACGGCGACTTCTCTGGTACAGCAGCAAACAATGCTCCTGCGGGATGGAAGCAGAGCGACAACACTATGGGCGGAAGCTTTCACTCAAGAGTGCTCTCGACAAACCGCGAAAGCGGAAACCTCATGTATATCAGATTCGACGGTACAAACAGCAGTCAGACATCTGCTTACACATACGGAGATACAAAAGGATATGAACTGAAATTCAAAGCTGACAGCTTGTATACTCTGACTTACGACTGCGGATGCTGGGGAGGCAACTATACAGGCGATGCACTTGTATTCACTATCTACTATGTTGACGGCGACGAGGTTTGCAGCATGGAAACTGCAACACCCAACAATCTTGAAGGCAGAAGCGACTTCGTAAGCGGAAAACTTGAATTCAAGGTGAGCAGATCGGGAAGCGGCAAACTGGTCATCACACACAAGAACAGCGCCAACTATGCAGCCGGCGTGGACAATCTGAGCCTCATGATAGAGCAGAACATACCTGACAATATCACAGATGTTGCAGGCGACAAGAACGAGCGTGTGGACGTATATACAATTGAAGGATACTGCATCAAGAAGAACGTAAAAGCTTCTGACGCTACCAAGAACCTCAGAAAAGGCATATATATCATAGGAGAAAAGAAAGTCATTGTCGACTGAACCGACGACAATACAAATATTGAAGGCCAAGGAAAAACAGAACAATAGGACCTTTATCTGCTAATGAAAAAACATATAGGCATAAACGAAGGCGCTTAAAGCCTCGGAGATAAGACATAAAAAAATATCGGCATCAGGAATCTTGAAGAAATCCTGATGCCGATTTTTTATGCGCTTTTCTGTAGAAAGCTGTTTACATTACCAAATCTGAACTCGTTTTTCCTTAGGAATGAACATTGGGTCCTTCTCTGTTATGCCGAATGCCTCATACCATGCATCGATGTGAGGAAGCGCTCCGCGTACACGCCATTCGCCAAGAGAATGAACATCGCGGTTAGTATAGTCACGCATGCACTCCTCTGTGATGTTCTGTGCCCATACACCTGCGTATGCAAGGAAGAAGCGCTGTTCTGGTGTAAGACCGTTCACTGTTGGGAGAGGTTTGTCCTTTGTAGCATTCTTGAAGGCTGTATAAGCAATCTGAAGACCTCCATGGTCGGCAAGGTTCTCACCGAGAGTCAGTGCACCGTTGGCCTTGAGTCCAGGAAGAACTGTGATGCTGTCGAAGAATGTAACCATCTTGTCGGCAATAGCCTTGAACTTGACATCATCGCCTGCAGCCCACCAGTTGCGGAAATTACCCTCTTTGTCGAACTGGCGTCCCTGGTCGTCGAATCCGTGAGTCATCTCATGTCCGATAACCACACCGATAGCTCCGTAGTTGAATGCATCATCGGCCTTCATGTCGAAGAACGGATACTGAAGAATACCAGCAGGGAAGCAGATTTCGTTTGTTGTAGGGTTGTAGTAAGCGTTGACTGTCTGAGGAGTCATGTGCCACTCATCCGGATCGACAGGCTTATTGTATTTGCGTGAAACGACATCCTTGTTTGCCCATACACCTACAGCCTGCATATTCTCATAGAGGCTCTTTGAAGGGTCGATGCTCAAACCGCTGTAATCGCGCCACTTGTCAGGGTAACCGATCTTTACATAGAATGCGGCAAGTTTCTCCTTGGCATAAAGTTTTGTGCTGTCGCTCATCCACTCCTGAGAGTCTATGCGCTCAGCCAAAGCTTCCTGAAGGTTCTTAACCAACTGCACCATACGTTCCTTGTTTTCAGCAGGGAAGTACTTCTTCACGTACATCTCTCCCACTGCATCGCCGAGAACACCGTTGACAGTGCTGACAGCACGCTTCCAACGTGGCTGAGGTTCCTTTGCACCCGACATTGTACGACCGAAGAAGTCAAAGCTCTCTGCGTAGATCTTATCGCCGAGCACACTTGAATTGTTTGTAAGAAGCTTCCACTCCAAGAGATCCTTGAGCTGATCAAGCGGAGCATCGTTAAGCACTGCGATAGCTTCCTTGAGCGCCTCAGGCTGACCAACTGAAATTTCCTTCAGGTCGGTGATATAATTGATGGACATATACTTGTCCCAATCGAAGCCGGTGTACTCCTTCTTGAGTTCGTCGTAAGACATCTTGTGATAGTTGCTTGCAGGATCTCTGAGCTCGACATTGTTCTTTGAAGCCTTTGCAATGCGTGTTTCGATGCTCAATACAGAATTCATCTTCTTCTGTGCATCAGCTTCAGAATAACCGATGAGCTTGAACATGTTTACGATGTGCTTCTTATAAGCCTCACGCATCTTTGTCATTGCCTCGTCGTCGTTCAGATAGTATTCCTTCTGACCGAGTGTAAGACCAGACTGGTAGATCTGCACGAGGTTCTTCTTGCTGTCCATCATGTCAGCTTCGATATACATGGCGAAAAGTTCGCTGGAGCCCTTGATGCTCAGCTCGGCCATGAGAGGCATCACCTCAGAGCGGTCCTTGATGGCCTTGATACGCTCGATGTCGTTCTTGATAGGAGCATAGCCATCCTTGTTCAAACGGACAGAATCCATGAGAAGAGCGTAGAGATCGCCAATCTTCTGGCCAACACTTCCGTTTTCATGTTTCTCAGCAGCCAAGTCCTCGATGAGAGATTTGATCTGTTCGCGATTGGTTTCTGCAACTTCGTCGAAACTGCCGAAACGCGGATACTCAGGTTTGAGAGGATTGTTCTTGATCCATCCTCCGCATGCATACTGGTAGAAATCTGTTCCTGGAGCAACGGATGTATCCATGTTCTCCATCTTTATACCGATACCCTGTTCAGGAGAACCGGCACAACCCATTAATGCCATAGCAAAAAAAGGAATAAAGTGTTTGATTTTCATTGTTTAGTAATTTAATATAGTAATCATTATTTTGATGTTTCCAACTGCGTAGACAACTGTTCCCACTCTTCGATGGCTTCATCGAGACGCTTCTTCAGGTCGGCATACTTTCCGAAAAGGTCGGCACCGACATTGGAATCGGCTGAGGACATCTGCTGCTCCATCTCGGCAATCTCGTTTTCCAACTTAGCGATGACGGCTTCTTTCTCCGCAACGGCCTTCTCCAAACGCTTTACGGCACGGGCACGTTCCTTGTCGGCTTCGTAGGAAGACCTTCCTCCGGAAACCGGCGCACTCTTTTCCTGAGCAGAAGCTGAAGAAGATGACGACGGACTTCCGTCTGAAGACATCTTAACATACTGATTCTCCAGCGCCGCATACTTTTCGCGCAGGAAATCGTAAATGCCACCGATGTGCTCACGCACCTGACCGCCACCGAACTCGTATACCTTATCGACAAGTCCATCGAGGAAATCTCGGTCGTGGCTGACAACGATTACCGTTCCGTCGAAATTCTTTATAGCATTCTTGAGAACATCCTTCGAACGAAGGTCAAGATGGTTAGTAGGCTCGTCGAGAATGAGGAAATTAACAGGATTGAGAAGAAGCACCAGCATTGCAAGACGACTGCGCTCGCCTCCGGAAAGCACTCGTACATACTTGTCGGCAGCTTCGCCTCCGAACATGAAGGCTCCGAGGATGTCGCGTATCTTCAACCGCACATCGCCTTTGGCTATGCGGTCAATGGTGTCGAACACTGTGATGTCGCCATCGAGAAGCTGTGCCTGATTCTGGGCGAAATAGCCAATCTGTACGTTGTGGCCTATCTTGAGCGTACCATCGAATGGTATTTCGTTCATTATGCACTTGACGAGGGTTGACTTACCTTCACCGTTGTTGCCGACAAAAGCAACCTTTTCACCACGCTTTATTGTAAGATTCACGTCGTGGAAGATATTGTGGTCGCCGTAGCTTTTGGCTACGTCCTTGCATATCACTGGGAAATCTCCACTGCGAAGGCACGGCGGGAACTTGAGGTGCATGGCAGAGTTGTCGACCTCGTCGACTTCTATAGGAATAATCTTTTCCAACTGCTTGATGCGGCTCTGCACCTGGTTGGATTTTGTAGGCTTGTATCTGAAACGTTCTATGAAGTCCTTTATCTCAGCTATTTCCTTCTGCTGATTCTCGTATGCACGAAGCTGCTGTTCATGGCGTTCGGCACGGAGTGCAACATAGTCGTCGTACTTGACCTTGTAGTCATAAATACGTCCGCACGAGATTTCGACAGTACGGTTTGTAACATGATTGATGAATGCACGGTCGTGGCTGACCAGCACAACGGCATTGGCTCTGTTTGAAAGGAATACTTCGAGCCACTGGATACTGCCGATGTCGAGATGGTTGGTAGGCTCGTCGAGAAGAAGAAGGTCGGGTTTCAGCAAAAGCAGCTTGGCCAATTCGATACGCATGCGCCATCCTCCGCTGAATTCAGATGTAGGACGGTTGAAATCTTCGCGCTTGAATCCAAGGCCGACCAATGTACGCTCGAGTTCTGCGCGGTAGTTGTGTCCGCCCATCATCATGAAACGGTCGTTCTCGTGGGTGAATTTTTCGACCAATGCCATATATTCTTCAGAGTCATAGTCGGTGCGCTCGGCCAACATCTGGTTCATCTTGTCGAGTTCCTCCTGCATGTGGCTTATGTCGGCAAATGCCGTTTCGGCCTCTTCCAATACGGTGCGTCCGTCGCTGAGCACCATGACCTGAGGAAGATAGCCCACGGTTATGCCTTTCTGCAACGACACTGTACCCGATGTTGGGCGCTGAATACCTGCTATGATTTTCAACATGGTCGACTTGCCGGCACCGTTTTTGCCGACAAGTGCTATCTTGTCTTTAGGATTGATTACAAAATTTACATCCTGGAATAATGGTGTTGTTCCAAATTCAACACCCAATTTTTCTATCGAAACCAAAACTTTCCACTTTAAAATTTGGGTGCAAAGTTATCCTTTTCCGCCAAGAATATCAAGTCAATTAATTGATTCAATGTATAAAAGAGGTGAAAAGCATGAGGACAGAGAACATCTGAAGAGGCACAGGATTGAGAAAGAAGAGATGTCGGCATTGTGCAAGATGCAATCACAGGGAAAAAGAAAATGCGTAGAAACATGTCTTGCGGAGTGTAAACGAAAAAAACGTCATCCGTGTTAACAACACAACGATGTATTGTTAATACGGACAACGCTTAACGTTAGTACAGACAAAGAAGATTGTTAAAAGGACGATTACGACTAAGCTTCTTCTGCCTGCTTCATCTTGCGCAATATATCTGAAGCAAAAATGAAATCATTGAGTTTCTTGTTGTCGGAGTGGATGATTTCCTTGTTAGAGCCCTGCCACTCTGCACGACCGTCGCAGATAAAGAGGATGTTGTCGCCTATGCCCATGACTGAGTTCATGTCGTGAGTATTGACGATTGTGGTCATGTTGAACTCTTCTGTAATGCCGTGTATAAGTTCGTCGATAACTATTGAAGTCTTAGGGTCGAGACCAGAGTTCGGCTCATCGCAGAAAAGATACTTAGGCTGCATGGCAATGGCACGCGCAATGGCGACTCGCTTCTGCATACCTCCACTGATTTCGCCAGGGAACTTAGATCCGGCATCGGCAAGATTTACCCTCTCCAGGCAGAACTGTGCACGCTCTACACGCTGGCGGTAAGGTTCTGTAGAGAACATGTCGAGAGGGAATCTGACATTGTCGAGAACCGACATGGAATCGAACAAGGCTGCGCTCTGGAATATCATTCCCATCTCGCGGCGAAGCATGATTTTCTCCTTCTTAAGCATGGTGCAATAATCTCGGCCGTCGTATTTGATATGACCGGCTGTAGGCTCGAGAAGGCCGACGATGTTCTTTATAAGGACAGTCTTTCCGCTTCCGCTCTGACCGATTATAAGGTTCACCTTTCCATTGTCGAAGCGTGCGTTTATGTCCTTAAGAACTTCCTTATCGCCAAAGGATTTATATAAATGAAGGATTTCTATCATGTCAATATGTTTGTTAAGAATATATCCGCGAACAAAATAAGGATGCTGCTTGTGACTACGGCATCGGTACTGGAAGCACCGACCTCGACAGAACCGCCTTCGACGGTATACCCCTTATAGGCGGACACACTCGTTATTATGAATGCATATACAACAGCCTTTATCATACCGCACCAGAAGAACCATTGATTGAACTCATAGTGAAATCCTTCTGTAAGTTCGGAAACCGTGGTCGTACCCATAAAAGATGTGCAATATGCTCCGATTATGCCCGAGGCCACACTGAATGTTACCAGTATAGGCATGATGGTCATCAATCCCATAATCTTTGGAAGAATGAGATAATTGGCGGAATTGACTCCCATTATGTCAAGAGCATCTATCTGCTGCGTTATCCTCATGGTGCCAAGTTCTGAAGCAATGTTGGACCCGACCTTGCCGGCAAGAATCAGACACATGATGGACGAGGAGAACTCCAGAAGCATAATTTCGCGGGTGGTGTAACCTGTAACCATTCGGGGCATCCAAGGGCTTTGTATATTGAGCTTTATCTGAAGGCAAATGACTGCTCCGATAAAAAAGGAGATTATGAGCACAATACCTACAGAGTTATAACCGAGCTGATACATCTCAGTTATATACTGACGGCGAAACATGCGCAAACGGTCGGGGCGTGTCAGCACCCTGCCCATCAGCATAACATACCGTCCAATACCTGTTAAACTTTTCTTCAACGTCAACATTTTCACTTTTTTATTGATGCAAAAGTAACAAATAAAGGTCTAACGCTTAACTTTTAACTTAGTTTTTTGACCCACAGAACGACAATTAGATAAACAATTAGTACTTTTGCGACTGAAAACGTTTTTCAAACATTACAAATTAAACAACACTCATGTCATCAACAGAACAGAATACCGAAAACGTAGAGAAGAACATCGCTGACGAAATGGCCGAAGACAGAATGCTCAACAAGCAGTCTAACGCCGGTGATACGGAGGTGCCTGAATATTCGGAAGAAAAAAGGACTCTGTACACCAGACATCTGTACAAGACGTACGGCAAACGAACTGTTGTCAACGATGTGTCAATCCACGTGAGACAAGGAGAAATCGTAGGACTGCTTGGACCTAACGGTGCCGGCAAGACTACTTCGTTCTATATGACAACGGGACTTGTTGTGCCTAACGGAGGCAAGGTGTTTCTGAATGACAAGGAAATCACCAAGTATCCGGTATACAAGAGAGCTCAGTGCGGTGTGGGCTATCTGGCACAGGAAGCATCGGTGTTCAGAACCATGAGCGTTGAAGACAACATTGCCACAGTTCTGGAAATGACGGGTAAACCGCTCGATTACCAGAAAGAGAAACTGGAAAGCCTGATTGAAGAGTTCAGACTTCAGAAGGTAAGAAAAAATAAAGGTAATCAGCTGTCGGGTGGAGAGCGCCGAAGAACAGAGATTGCAAGATGTCTTGCCATCGACCCTAAATTTATAATGCTCGACGAACCGTTTGCCGGTGTAGACCCTATTGCTGTAGAGGACATCCAGTATATAGTGTGGAAACTGAAAGACCGCAATATAGGAATCCTGATAACGGACCACAATGTGCAGGAAACATTGTGTATCACAGACCGCGCTTATCTGCTTTTCGAAGGACGAATATTATTTAAAGGCACACCTACGGAACTTGCAGAAAACCAGATTGTGCGCGACAAATATCTCGGTTCTAATTTCGTTCTGAGACCGAAAGACTTCCAGCTCATCGGAGAGAAGAAAAGAAAAGAAGCTGAAGAGGAAGAAAAACTGCAATAGCTGTTACTCAAAAGAGCATTTTCTTCCGGACAAAGGAAACTTCGCAAGGGATTGGTGCGCGTCAGTCTATACCACGCACACGAATTTTCCATTGTCCATTGCGAAGTATCATCTTTTCGGAACACATTTCAACTGAATCATTGCCGAAGAAAAGATCATAGTAGACGGTTGCAAGCGAATCGGACGGCATATCGACAGATAAGATTTCATATCTGGAGACGCCGCCTTTCTTTGCGCTCTGTCTTTCATGGTACTGCGACATAATGTTCAGTACAACGTCACGCTCTGCAGAATCAAGTTCCGTACCATAATCAACCATATTGACATAGGAACTGAAATCATTCGAATAAAATGCGTTCAGAGCTTCCTCCATAGCCTTTCTTGGAGCAATAGTGGCATCTGTCTTCTTTTCACCGCCACATCCATAAAACAAACACATACATGCAAAGAGCATGAACTTGACCGCACTGATGTTTCTAAATACTTTCATAATCGCAATTCTTACACAGTAATATTAAAAGCAGACTTATTTCTGCAAAAGCAAATTTGCTCAGCAACCACACATGAGCAATACCCCTTATAAAAGAATATAGGGCCCAAAGGAATGCGTCCCTGGGCCCGTATTCTAGATTATTTCTGCCTGATAAAGATATTCACAGGTGAACCTGTAAAGTCCCAATTCTCGCGAATCTTGTTCTCAAGAAAACGCTTATACGGTTCCTTTATGTATTGAGGCAAATTAGCATAGAATATAAATGTAGGTACGTACGTGTTAGGAAGCTGCATGCAGTACTTTATCTTGATGTACTTGCCTTTCAATGATGGTGGCGGAGTTGCCTCAATTATAGGCAGCATCACTTCATTCAGCTTGGCCGTAGATACCTTATTCGTTCTGCTTCGATATGCATGCTGCGTCTCTTCAAGCACCTTGAAAATCCTCTGTTTTGTAAGCGCCGAAGCAAAGATGATAGAGATGTCCGTGAATGGCGCCAATCTCTGTCGTATTGTGTTCTCGAAGAACTTTATGGCCTTTACGCTCTTGTCCTCAACAAGGTCCCACTTGTTGACAACGACGACAAGTCCTTTCTGGTTCTTCTGAATCAACTGGAATATGTTGATGTCCTGTCCTTCAATACCTCTTGTAGCATCTATCATAAGTATGCACACATCAGAATTCTCAATAGCTCTGATTGAGCGCATGACAGAATAATACTCAAGATCTTCGTTTACCTTGTTCTTCTTGCGGATTCCGGCAGTGTCAACAAGATAAAAACAGAATCCGAACTTGTCATATTTTGTATATATAGAGTCGCGTGTCGTTCCAGCTATGTCAGTTACCACATTTCTTTCGTCGCCAAGGAATGCGTTTACAATAGAAGACTTACCTGCATTAGGTCTACCGACAACAGCAATGCGCGGAATATCTTCCTCGATTACATCATCCATGGTCTTAGTGAAAGACGAAACTACAAGGTCAAGCAAATCGCCTGTACCGCTTCCTGTCAAAGCAGACACACACACAGGCTCACCCAATCCCAGCTTATAGAACTCTGCACTGTAATACCTCAAATCATTGGAATCGGTCTTATTGCAACACAAAATTGTAGGAACTTTGGAACGCCTCAATATCGAAGCGACTTCTTCGTCCAAGTCAGTGACACCATTCTTAACATCCACCATAAAGAGAATAACGTCACACTCCTCTATTGCAATCAGAACCTGCTTGCGAATTTCTTCTTCAAATATATCGTCAGAATTTACGACCCATCCGCCAGTGTCGACCACAGAAAACTCCTTATTGCCCCACTCGCACTTACCGTACTGACGGTCGCGTGTAGTTCCGGCTTCGTCGCTTACTATAGCGTGGCGCGTCTTCGTAAGTCTGTTGAACAATGTAGATTTGCCGACATTAGGTCGTCCTACAATAGCTACCAGATTTCCCATATTATAATCAATTACTAAAATTTCGGCTTCACAGCCCACTATATTATTAATATCAAGCGTTCAAGAAAACTGAAAGACATACTAATCTGCATGTTCCTGCAGTTATCTTCACTCAGGATTATATCCAAAACTATTCAATTCACGTTCCGAATTTCTCCAGTCACGGTCAACCTTAACGAATGTTTCCAGATAGATGCTCTTGCCGAAGAACTTTTCCAAGGACTTTCTTGCTTCAGTAGCCACTTTCTTAAGGGCGCGTCCACCATGTCCGATGATAATGCCTTTCTGCGAATCACGCTCCACATAAATCACGACATTGATGTGAATATGCTTATCATCCTCTTCGAATTTCTCCACACCTACCTCAACAGAGTACGGTATTTCCTTATCATAATAGAGAAGAATCTTTTCCCTTATGATTTCACTTACAAAGAATCTTGCAGGCTTGTCCGTCAGCTGATCCTTTCCAAAATATGGAGGACACTCAGGCAAAAGTTCCTTGATTCTTTTAAGAACAACATCTACGTTGAATTTTGCAACAGCAGAAACCGGAATTATCTCAGCTTTAGGCAATATACTGTGCCACTCCTCTACCAAAGCCGTGAGATCTTTCTGATTTGTCAAATCAATCTTGTTGATAAGCACCAGTACAGGAATATCCAATTTGGCAACCTTACCTAAAAAATCACTGTTCTTGTCGATTTTCTCAACAGGGTCAGTTACATACAAAAGTACGTCTGCATCAATCAATGCACTTTGGGAGAAGTTGAGCATTGATTCCTGCAGCTTGTAATTTGGTTTAAGCACACCTGGAGTATCAGAGAACACAATCTGCATATCATCTTCGTTGATGATACCCATAATCCTATGACGTGTTGTCTGAGCCTTGAAAGTGGCAATAGATATGCGCTCGCCGACAAATAGATTCATCAGCGTCGATTTTCCGACATTCGGATTACCTACAATATTTACAAATCCAGATTTATGCATGCTTAAAACTTTATTATCAATTATACTACAAATGGAGATATACAAATGAATTCAAAAAAACGCACCGTTTTCAGGCGATGCGTTTTAAAGAAAAACATATTTTAGTGTTTCGAAATACCTTATTTGCTGAACTTGTCACCGTCGTAGCCCCATTTCATATAAGAAGCACCCCAAGTGAAACCAGCACCAAATGCTGTAAATATCAAGTTGTCGCCCTTCTTGAGCTTAGACTCATATTCCCACAAGCAAAGAGGCAATGTACCTCCACTAGTGTTAGCCATATGCTCGATGTTGATCATGACGTGGCTAGGATCAACACCCAGACGTCTTGCAACTGCTGTTTCAATACGAACATTTGCCTGATGAGGTACGATCCATGCAATGTCATCCTTTGTCAGGTTATTGCGACGCGCAATTTCCTCAACAGCATCAGACATATTTGTAACAGCAGCCTTGAACACAGGTCTTCCGTCCTGATATACGAAGTGCATACGCTTGTCAACAGTCTCATGCGAAGGCATACATGCAGAACCTCCAGCAGCCATGTGCAAATAAGGATAACCCTTACCGTCTGTCAGCAGGTAGCTGTCCAAAAGTCCGTATTCCTCAGTAGTGGCTTCCATCATAACACAACCTGCGCCATCACCAAAGATAGGACATGTAGTACGATCTTCATAGTTTGTCATAGAAGACATAAAGTCACCTCCGCAGACAATGATTCTCTTGTGTCTTCCAGTGCTTATAAGACCGGCACCAACTTCCATTGCATAAAGGAAACCAGCACAAGCAGCCTCCATGTCGAAGCCGAAGCAGTGCTTAAGATTCAGATTTCCGATAACAAGCGAAGCTGTAGAAGGGAAATGATAATCAGGCGTTGTAGTCGCAGCAATAATAGCTTCGATACTGTCTGGATCTACCTGAGTTTTGTCAAGCAGTTCCTGAACCGCCTTGGTCATCATAAACGAAGTACCTACACCCTCCTCAGGCTTGAGAATATGGCGCGACTTCACGCCTATACGCTCCATTATCCATTCATCAGAGGTGTCTACAATTCTAGACATTTCATCGTTGTCCAGAATATAGCTAGGAACGAATCCACCGACTCCTGTAATTACAGCGTTAATTTTTTCCATAGATATTCAAATACAATAAAAAAGAAGCCGGAGAAGACATATTTCAGAATCCTCTGGCTATAAAACTCCTTATCAGATTGCGGCCTCTTTTTCTATTGCCACCTTACCTCTGTAGTAGCCACAAGCTGAACATACAGTGTGGTAAACATAGAATTCTCCACAGTTTGGACAAATTGCCAATGTAGGAGCTACTGCCTTGTCATGAGTTCTTCTCTTACGTGTTCTAGTCTTTGACTGTCTTCTTTTAGGATGTGCCATTTTTCTATTGTTTTAATTATTATCAATAATTTTTTTTAACTTGTCTTTCCAGTCCGAATTACAGTTACCGGCATCCGGAACAACGCCCTCACTGTCTTCGCACCTATCTATACTCTCGTCATCTTCCTCGAAACTGCTTCGGGCAGCCTGATGTTGGCTTAAAACCTCCATCATAGCATCGTCGCACATTCCAGGTTCGTGCACGTGCTTTATAGGCAGACTTAAAGATATATATTCGTACAATATATGTTCTATGTCCAATACACCTTCTTCTTCAGGAACTGTAACTACATCTCCCTCATCAGAATATGTATCGCCAAGCTTCACAGACAGTTCATCATAACTGCTCACCTCAGAAGTCATCTCTGCAAGACATCTGTCACATGGAATCTTCACCTCACCTTCACAAGCTATTCCAAGCCTGAAAAGCTCAGGTCCTCCACTTACCGTGACACGACATTCGACTGTCCCGCCAAGAATATCGCCTTCCATTCTCTGAAAAAAATCATCTTTCAGATTATAGCATAATGGAACCGCACACACGTTGCGATCCATCAAATCTATAGTGAAACTATCTAGCTTTTCCATTCGAAATGCAAAGATACAAATTATTTAAAATGAAAGTAGTATTTCAAAACAGCTTTTTCCTGTTCTTTTGCAAAAATTCCCGATAGGCAGAGTCAACCAGCAAGTGCAACATTACGAAATCTTTTTGAAAAAGACCTCAG